>JAEEGH010000604.1_pt1 | contig 125191 bp, 104 predicted proteins | sample 9134181 | NCBI WGS metagenome assembly JAEEGH01 (sample SAMN16246544, study PRJNA631951) | gut metagenome | biome: gut microbiome; feature: rumen; material: DP-attached | host: Bos | place: Iran: Karaj | collected 2018-10
ACAATAAAGACAATAAAGACAATGAATAAAAAACCAATTATCAATTTATTATAATCATGAACTTTAACTTTAAAAAGATATTCTGGAGCATAGTTCTTATAGCAGCAGGTGTGATAATCCTTGGAAATAATGCCGGCTGGTTTTACCTCAGCTGGGACGATATAGTGCCGTTTATTTATGTTGGACTAATAATATTAGGTATTTCCATTCTGCCCATAAAGGATTCCATCAAGCTGATAAGCAGCGGTTTAACACTCCTAGCAGCATTATTTGTCTTCATATTTGCCGAACCTCGCAATGACCGCTCATCTCTCAAACATATTTTCGGAAATTCAGATTGGATCTACGATAATGACGACCAGGACGATGACGATGATATTTGGGATGACAATGACATTTGGGATGACAATGACATTTTAGATGACAGTGATATTTTGGATGATAATGATATTTTGAATGACGATGGCATTTTGGATGACGACAAAGACGATAATTCTCAAAGGTATTCGAGACATGGTAGAAAAAACTTACCACAGGCCATGATTTCTTATGCACATGAAACCGAAGTTGACTTTGACATAACCGCTTCTGCCGGAACTTATTCAATAGGCTCATCCAAAGAAAGCGGCAACCTAGTGAATCTAAATCAGTCAGGGCCGACATGCGCTTATTCACTCACATCGGAAGATATAGGACAAGACAGGAAAAAAATCAACTTTTCCATCAGTGGGGCAATTAATAATATTGACAAATCAAAAATTGACTCAACAAAGTACAATCTTCAACTCAACTCGCATCCTGTATGGAATTTCGACATTGAAAGCGGTGCTGCTTCCATTAACATTGACGGTAGGGATATCAAAATAAAGAATATAGACATAGAGCAAGGAGTTGCAAGCACCAACATCATTGTCGGCAACAAGTATCCGGATGTCAACATATCTGTTTCGTCCGGAGTATCCACATTGAAAATCAAAATTCCAGAGGATGCATATTGCAAGATAAATAATGAAGGAGCTCTCAACTTAAAGAATCTCAAAGGCTTCACCAACAAAGGGGACGGCAAATATATTTATAATGAGAAAAGCTCCAACCCTTCCTGTCGCATCAACATTAACCTTGAAACAGCTCTTTCAACTCTGAACGTCGAAACGTATTGATACAGCTACATTGGATACGCATAATTTGTCCACAATCTCATCGAAAGTGTTTTGTGGCATCTGTTCTATGATGGCCAAGTTTTGCATCAGATATTCCGCTCGACAAAAGACGGTGCCGCCTTTTGAGATGGTCTTGGTGCGAATTTTTCCCGCAAAATCGTAAAGTCCTCCGAAGATATAGGCGTGAATCTGCTGAAGGCATTCGACAGTGCCGGGATTCATGCTATCGAGGATACCGCTTTCAACCAGCGTATAGGCTTTTTTCTTGCTCTGCCCATCGATGCTGTTATCGCTGTAAATGAACCAATCAAGAAAAGCGTTTGCCCGATTATTTGGATAGTTCTTGGCCAGGGTCTGCACACCTTCGGCATCAAGCGCATCGGCGGCACGCTGCTTCCCATCGGGGGCCATAAATTTGAAGTCGTGAGTGACGCTCACGAGTTGAACACCAGTCGTGGTTAGTTTCTTCTTCAGCCAACGCCAATAGTTACCGGCTTTCTGGTAGTCTTCTTCGTTGTTGATAGCCCGCACGATGTCGGTAGCCGAGAACCACCATTTGGAATTAATTTCGTCCCAAACGGCACGGACCTCGTAGTCGTTGAAGAAGCGGATGGATTTTTTGGTGGGCATGGTCATATATATGAAATCATTCGGCTATTGTTTTACAAATTTCCTGACTTCCCCATTCGCGCGAAGCACATACACCCCCATAGGCAGGTCACCGACCACGACCCTGTTCACCTTGTCATTGAGTTGAACAGACTTCACGGTTTTCCCGTTTAAGTCGATAATCTCCGCCAAACAATCCGCTTGATCCACATACACATTGATGTAATCAACAGCTGGATTTGGACAAACCCGAAGCGATGGTTCGGGTTGCAGAGGCGATGACAGCGCCGAATACAACTCATCGGAATGCGCCGCAATCACGGCTTCAATCGTCCTGTTGCACACAGCGCAGAAAGGAGCATAATCGCGCATCATGCAATGCATTTGCGGACGATAGATGCCATGCGTCAAATAGCCTCCACCCTCAAAAGCCCCTACAGTATTATAATACTGATTGTTGGCCGGCGTGGGTATCGGCGTACCAGGCGCGACGAGGTCGGCCCATTTCGATTCAAAATCCACCAAAGTGGTCAGATTGGGCTCCCATGGCTCCACCTCCAAATTGTAAAGCAAACCCAAAGGGTTGTCAGGCTCCTCGTATTCGTCGCCCAAACCCGCGAAAGCATGACCGAACTCATGGATGATGACGCTGGATGACGACATGTTGCCCGCCGTGCTCATCGAATAAAAGTTGTAAAACCCGCCACCGCCATACTGACTGCTGTTCACCAAGATGTAAATATGGTCGTAAGGCGCGTTGGACGCCACATCTTTCACCGAGAAATAATCACGAGTGGTACAATAGCGGTCGATATAGAATGTGTAAAAATGCGAGTTAAGAATGGTACGCACCCACGTGTGGAGCGCGGGAATGTCAACGCCACTTTCCTCCGAAGGGGCCAGCACGGCACGGAAATTGAACTCACCAATATGGCTCGCAAAGGGCTCCTGCTGGGCAAACACATCCACCAGACTCTGACAATGTTGCTGAAACTGCGGCATCTCGTCAGCGGTATAGCCTTCAGGCAGAATCACAATATCGACCTTGCATTCCGGCGTGCCGTTGACCATCAAATCATAAACAGGAAACACATAACGCTGCTCAGTGCTGTTAAACATCTCATCAGGCTCATACAACTTCGAAAACACCTCATCAAACTCACCGTCGGCATTTCTGATTTCGAGAATGACATACGCCTCCTGACGCGGCATCGGCACGTTCACCGACTCTTCATAGCAGCGTTCCATGAACGTGGCCTCATCGGTGGTCTGCCATTCGCGGAACAAGGTGTTGTAACCCCTTGAATAAATGAGCGTATTCGTCTGCGCGTCAATCACTTTCACCCGGTTAGTACCATAATTGAAAGGATCAATCAAATTGACTTTGGAGCCGCCGAAATATGGCTCCAAAATGAAACGCTCAAACACATAGTGCGAGCTGTCGGAACGGCCGCATTGAAACACATCCATGCGCAACGAGCCTTCATCAAGGAAATACTGATCAAAAGAAATGTTTTGCGCGCCCGAAAGCAGCGATAACGCCATCACAAAAAGAAAAATCAAGGCTTCTTTCATCTTATACAAGGTTTTTCAAGTCAGGGATCTCAATCGTTGAACGTACAAAGATACAAAAAAAACGCACTTATTCTTATGAATTGACACACTCGAATATTTTTCTTTTCATTGCATTTTTTCACCTTCCCATGTTTACTATTTTGAGAGCAGTACAGCACATTTCATCATTTTCACGCTACAGAATTACAGTTTTTCATCAATTTTTTCCCTTCATACCTCTCCATTCCAATTTTTTTTCGTTTCTTTGCTTTGTCAAATCAACGAAGTAATAACCAACAAATTATAAAGACAAAACTATCATCCAAAATAACTTAATCATTGAGCCTTACGCTCTTGTTCTCAATCCTATAATATTCTCACATAATACCTACAAGTCATGAACAGAATCAACTTACTTTTGGGCGTAATCATCGCCTTCACGCTGTGTCTGATGGCTGGCTGCAAAAAGCAGGAAACCACAGGCAAAATCCAAGGTTTCGTGACCAATGCCGTCACTACCGAACCCATACAAGGGGTGAACATCTCGCTCAGTCCCACGGGTGCCTCGGCGGTAACGGGCAGCGACGGACGCTACGAGTTCAACAACCTCGAACCCGGCAACTACACCGTTCAAGGTATGAAGAACGGCTTCGAGAGTAACACCAAGAACATCAGCATCTCGGCGGGCTACGTGTCATCGGGCGACATGCAACTGAAGCCCAGCGTCAGCGGTTTCCGCCTCAACGTGGAGTACCTTGACTTCAGCACCAACTTCTCGCAGCTGCAGTTCAAGATAATCAATGCCAGCGAGACCTTGCCGCTGAGTTGGGAAATCATGGAAAGCATGAACTGGATGACAGTCACGCCTTCGACAGGCAATCTGCATGGCGGCCAAGAAGCCACCATCACTGTGAACATCGACCGCTCGCTCATCTTGCAAAGCACCACGGCCAACCTCACCGTACGCAGCGCCGACCAAAGCGTGGTTCTGCCCGTGAACGTGACCGTTTCGGGCAACAACGGCCCGCAGCTCCAATTGAGCGAGACCTACTTGGACTTCGGCACTTCGGCCAACAGCTTGGCTTTCTACGTGATGAACATCGGTCCCGTGGGCACATCCCTCAACTGGGTCTGCTCCAATATCAACGTGACTTGGCTGACGCTGATGCCCACCTCGGGCTATACCGCCGGCGGCTCCAGCACTATGGTGACCGCCACCATCGACCGCAGCCAAATCACGGGCATGGTCTCCACTTCCGTCACCGTGAACGGTGCAGGCGCTTCACAAACCATCACCTTCAGTGCGGCGGAGAGCGGCACAGGTACGGCCATCCTGCAACTGAGCGAAGGCTCGCTCGACTTCGGCGAGATCGAGACCATCAAGACTTTCCAGGTACGCAACGTGGGCAGCAACGGCACCACGCTCAACTGGACCATTTCAACACCTTCTGTTGATTGGCTGAGCTTCAATCCCATGTCGGGCACTACCAGTTCGGGCAGTGGCACCTTGGTAACCGCCACCATCGACCGCTCGAAGATTCACAGCCCCGTTTCGACCATAGTGACGGTGAACGGCTCCTTCAACAGCGCAAACCTCAGCGTTTCAGCCACCTATCAAGACAACACTTTGGTGGTCAGTGAAGGCTTATTCTGCTTCTTCAACTTTGACGGCTCCGAGATTGTGGACTACTTTGGCAACTACACGGGCATCAGTGCGGGTGCGGAGGTCTCAACGGATACCCCGAGCGGTGAAGGCCAGTCGATGCAGTTTAATGGCGAAGATGCGTACATCATCGTTCAAGACAATATTGTTCCTGGGGGTGGGCCATTTACGATGAATTTCTGGTTCAAAACGGGTAGGAACAGTCAGATTATTGTTGGTAGTGACAAATACAATTATTATAACTATACAACCTGTCTGGGATTGGACAATAATTCGTGCATTGAATATCGTTCTGGCGTTGAACATTCTTATAGTCCTGTAACTTGGACGACCAAATCGGCTTCCAATTATGTGGATAATCGTTGGCACATGCTGACGTTAACCTTTGATGGAAACACAGGCATGATGTTCATTGATGGTGTGTTGTTTGAGACGAAAGCCAATAATGAGTTAAAATGGGCATCGGACGTGAATACAAGTTATCTCGGTACAACCGCAAATAAAAATGGAAATTTGGGCTTCTACAACGGCAAGCTAGACAACTTCCGCAGCTACAACCGTGCCTTGACGACTAATGAGATTCAAATGCTTTACAACGCAAAGCAGTAAGCCTGAACAAGCATCGATAGGTTTTTGACCCATAATCGCAGCCGCCCTTTTGCTCGTTGAGAGGAAGGGCGGCTGTTTATGTTTCCCCTACCCAATTAATCGACATCATCTTAACGGTCTGTCCGACAAGGTCTTGCACGTTTTCTCAAATTCCTCTTCGGTCTCGTACATGAAGCCCACGATGATGCCGGTGAAGATGGTGCCGCTGTGCGGGAGTCATTTTGTCGGTCATGACGTTACCAGATAAAAGGCAAAACCTTGTATTTCACCCGTTGTTTGTATTCGCTGTAGCCCTCCAAGCCTTGTTCCAGAATGGCTTCCTCGTTGCGGATGCGTTTGGCGATGAGTGGAAGATACAGCAACATGATAAGAAATGAGAAAAGCGAGGCCAGCACCAGTGGCATCATCAAAAAGAGGATGGTGGTGGCCATATACATCGGGTGACGCACCACACCATAGAGGCCAGTGTCAATCACTTTTTGGTGCTCTTGCACCTCGATAGTGCGTGAGAGGTAAGTGTTTTCGCGTAGCACCTCGGCATAGAGGCCATAACACACCAGGAAAAGCGCTGCAGCCACCCATACCACCCAATTGGGCAGCACCAGCCATTGGAAGCGCCAGTTGAGTCCGGCAACGATGAAGGCAGCGACAAAGAGCAGACCGCTCAGCGCCACGACGGTCTTTTGTTCTTTCTCCTGCTCCTTGGCGTTGAGCCGTTTCTGGAGCAGTTCGGGGTTCTTCACCATCATGACGAGACCTGCAATGAACATCGGCACAAACAGGATGCCCATGAGCAGCCAACCCTGCCAGTAGTGGAGCGAGCCACCAGGCAAAAAGATTAACAGGCCGATGATGACGGCTCCGAGGAGGAACTTCGAGAGGGCTTGGAAGAAGAGTTTGGTGTTCATAGTATACAAATCTGGTTGAATGGTTAATTATTCGTTCTTATTAAGTATCACCAGTGCTCCAATAACGCCCGGCACCCACCCGCAGAGGGTAAGCAGGAACACAAGGAGCACTGACCCACACCCGCGGTCGATGAATGGGGCCGGCGGCGGGAAGAAAATGGCAAGGAGGACACGTAAAATGGACATGGTGACTATTTTTTAAGGGTTTCCAATGCCCGACAAAGCTGGTCTGGGCAAGATGTGGGCTTGTCCCCGCAACGGATGCCGTTGAGTTTATTAATTACCTCGTCCACCTTTGGGTCTGTCACCAAACGGCAGATCGCCTGCAAATTACCATGACAACCGCCATAAAAGGAAACCTGCTGTATCACATCCTGCTCATCTACAGTCACATCAATAAACTGCGAACAAGTACTTTGGGCTTTGTAGAGGATGTGTTTCATATTTTTTTTACTATTCAATATTAATTTTGCTAAGATATTATTTTATCATAATTATTATCAATGTTTTATGGATTCCTGCAACCTTATCATATTGTATTTCAGAGTACGAAAGGCTCCTTTGTCAATTCATATTTACCTTCTATTTGTTTTGCTATTTCTGTAATATCACTAATTTCCTTTTTTATATGAAACAACCAATACTCGTTACCGCGTGGATTAAAACCAATTTTTTTTAAATAATCTTTATCACAAGGTAACACTTTTTCATTTGTAAGCTCAAAAGCCCACTTCTTTTCACCATGATGAAGATATAACCATTCAATATTCTTTTCGATTTGACTATACTGAATAGCTCCAATCCTTTTTCCACCACGTACATAATAAACATTAAACTGTCTGATGAGTGATAAATCTTTTAAATTTTTCACATAACCTACAAGTATATGATGGTTACTATATTTATTGATACATTCTTTTATAGACATTGCCAATACAAAAGCTAAACGTGGAGGAACTGCATTCCCAACCATCTTGTAACCATCCCTTATATCTTTATAATAGAAATAAAAACTATCAGGAAATGTTTGTATTCTTGCACATTCACGTACACTTAAACGCCTATATTTGCTTTCAAATCCTTGTACGAATTTTCTTTCATTATAAGACACGTAAACCATTTTTGGAGCCTGAGGATGTAAAGGTTCATTTTTGGCTTGAGCTTGTATAGTATAAGATTGTTCGTCCCATGAACGAACACGGTTTCTTGCCATAAATTTTCGATCAAAAGCTCCTGTATAATAATCATGATTTTGAATTATCTCATTGTTTTGTTTAACCATTTCCGTATTATATGGTTTTGGTGACAATTTTAAATCACCAATTGCTTGTTGTAGTGTAATTTTTTTGTTCTGTTTTGAAACCGGAAAAAAATATTCAGCATCAATGTCATTTCGAATACCAACGACTATTACTCTCACACGATCTTGAGGAATTTGAAAATCCGAACTATTAATCAACTCGTATTTTACAATATACCCTATTTCTCGAAACATTTTCAAAAAAAAATGAAATGTTTGAATATGTTGAGATGATAACATTCCAGGAACATTTTCCATGATAAAAAATTTAGGACGCTTTCCTTTTACAATTCGAATATAATCAAACATTAAACGCCCTCTTGCATCATTTAATCCAAGACTTTTACCACCTAGACTCCATGATTGACAAGGAGGTCCGCCAATAATTCCATCACAGTCTGGAATCTCAGACACATCTAATGTCCTTATATCTGATGTGTTTAGAAATGTTTTTGGATGATTACACCTATACGTTTCATGAATGCTAGTATCATATTCATTAGCCCATATGACATTAAATCCTGCTTTGCGAAAACCCAAATCAAATCCACCACATCCTGCAAATAAAGATATTACTTCCATATACAATTAATTGTTATTATGTTAGGTGGTACACCGATAAACTGAATGTCAAATTTCAGAGAAGGTTCTACAATAGTTGAAGCATTATGTATCCTAAAAGACAACGACCATCCGTTATTCAAATACAGTTCCGCTGTACTCTTTGATTTAGGCTTGAAACGCAGAGATATGATCTCAGTCGGCAAATCAGCCTTTGGAATAATCAGTGTCGACTTTGTCTTTTTTCCATCCTTGTTCAGCTCGCCCCGAAGATTGAAGGACTGGAATTCGGTAAGTTGCTTCTTGTCAATAGCTACGACTTTATAGAAATCACGTATACCAAGCAAATAGGATATCAGTCTTGCAGGAATAGTATTGTCAGCTTTGTATGCTCTGTACATTTCCTTAATGAAGGCATTGACTATCGGAAAATATACGGTATCTTCCTTATTGGTCATATCGTGCCAGGAAAAATTTTCTTCTTTGAGATACCGCAATCTTGCAAATATCGGCTTAATGGTATTCCAATAGTTTTCATCACAAGGCATACCATACCATTTTGCTCCGAAATCAATTTTAGAACTAAGACGGGAATGTTTCGCAGCAAAGTGATTGTGCTTCATGGAAAGCCCGATATCCCAGCGGATTGTCTTTCTTGTAATTACTATGTCACGAACATCTCCGCTCTCAGCATCGAAATCCTTATTGATAGAGAGGACAACTATATCATTATCTCCGTCACATTCAATGATAAGCGGTTCGGCTGAAAACAAAGTATCAACAAACGCACCGGCAGCTCGAAGGTATGTCTGTTGTTCAGTAATGCTCTGCTTTTTCCACGCTCTACGAGCTGCCATGACCGATTCTTCATCAATAGTAACAGGACGTCTGGCAGCTATTCTGTCTTTCAACTCTATAATACAAGCATATTCAAATGCTCTGCCTTGATCGTTGCTCTTGGAACTCATTATTCTGTCTTCAATTCTTTTTTTATTGCTGTCGCTATTTCATAAGCCAAATTAACGGGTACTGCATTACCTATCATCTTGTAACCATCATTCACGCTTTCATAGATAAATTTGAAATCATCAGGGAATCCCTGCACTCTTGCCACTTCTCTGACCGTCATACGGCGATAAAGATGTTCTTTACCCTCTACAAAGCGACAATCATTTTTGCCCACTTTAATCATCTTTGGAGCTTGTGGGTGAAGCTGGCACTGTCTGCCCGATGCCTGTACAGTAAAGGCTTGTTCGTCCCATGACTTCACTCTGTTTCGGCTCATGAAGATCGGAGAATATTCTCCTGTGAAATACTCATTATTATTGATAGCATCAGGATTGTGATGATTCCGTTCTGCCGAAGGAACAGCCGTCTCCTGCAAATCCCATATAATATCTCTGAGTGTGAGTTTTTTCTTATCATCAACAGTTGACCCGACAGGAAACTTGAAGTCGATACCCAAATCTTTTCGGAATCCGATATAGAATACTCTTTTACGTTCCTCGGCAACACCATAATCCTTAGCGTTTACAAGCGTAAGAGTAACATTATACCCGCTTTCCTCAAAGAGCTTTATGATGTTCTGTACCGCTTCATTATGCCTGTTTGCAAGCATGCCGCTGACATTTTCTGCAAGGAAAAACTTAGGCCGCACTTTACGGAGGATTCTTATATAATCAAAGAATAGTTGTCCTCGTTCATCATCTATACCACGCAAAGATCCTGCCTCAGACCATGATTGACACGGAGGACCTCCGATAATACCATCCACATCTGTAGGGAAATCAGCTTCATTCACCTTTCTAATATCACCTTCTATCAAATGTGTCTTAGGATGATTTACCTTGAATGTTTCAAATATAGTTGGATCAAACTCATTTGCTATTAGAATTCTAAAACCAGCTTTCTCAAATCCCAGATCCAATCCTCCACAACCCGAAAACAGAGATACTATTTTATATTTTTTCATTGGCATAAAAAATCTTTTTTTTTAGTGTCAAGGACTAAATTAATGAAAGTAAACTTTCTTCATTATTCTATATATGCAAAAGATTGTGGCGCAAAGTTCAAATTATAATCACTTAAATCTCGTGCTTGCCTATATCGTGTAATTTTTCCTATTTTTATTGCATACGCTTTTTCTTTGTTAGCAAAATAAGACAAGTAAAAATCATGTGTTATACCTGAATAGTGAGATGTTTTCTTCCAAATAGTTTCAACATCATCATTCAAAATATCTTCAATGGAAAACTCGCCAATAACTTTTTGCACAGGAGAAGAGGCATAGACAACTACTTTCTGCACATTGTCATTTTTAAAAATAGATTTTCGAAACTCGAATTTCTTGGTTCCGTCAAAAATCTTTTCCGCGAACTCTGGTTTAATGGATAATAAAACTGTCTTCACTTTTTGTCTCCTTTATTATTGTCAAAAATTGTTCTTTGGTAATCTTCTTAAATCCACGAGGAGCATCATTTACACCGGATAATACTTTTAGGTCTATCAAATCTTTCATGTTTATTCTATGAGGAAATGAATAAACATATAAGAATTTTACTACAAAAGGCTTGTCTTTACGAAATTGCCACATCACTCTTAAATCTTGTTCGGGAAAAACACTGCCTTTTCTGCAATAACGAACATATTCTTCTTCATCACTAAAATCATAACGCAAAGTTTCAACAATTCCTATAGTAGTCACAACACTTTTATAATAGCCTCCTGTTCTGTAAAACACCAACAAATCACCTTGGTTTGGATGAGGAGGCATAGCCCAAGAAACATACACTTTGCCTATGCCATTCCGATGAGGGAAGTCCTCAATAAACTCTTCTGGGGACTCCGTGTTAAGAATAGAATCAGGCAATAATTCTGTATGGTATTCTGGATAAATCGGAACAAGAAAGATATCTTTGTCGTCTAAAATATACGGATAGGTTATCCTCAAATTGGCTAATTCAACTTTTGGTCTGAAATCCCTAACGTAAACTCTTTCTCCGTCTTTCGTTCCCCAATATATGAAACCCCATTGCTCCAATAGGTTTATTAAACGTTGTTGCTCATCGCGTTTGTCAAAAATCGTTACATAGATTTCGTCTACGTGATTCTTGAGTGCATTGTCAAAAATAATCTTTAAAAACCGTTCCCCTAATCTAAACCCATTATTTATCACCTTAAAAGTGCCAATCTTTAGCCGTTTTTTTGGTGGCAAAACAGGGTCAATGTTCGAATAATCTTCATCCTGTCCTTCTACTTTCAAATAGAGAAAAGAAAGCAACATCCCATTATTGGAATTGACTGTTATATATGCTTCTTCATCATACTTCTTAATAAACCATTTGTCAAATCCTGGATAATCTTCCTTTAAACTATCAAAGAACTTATCGCTAAGATTTATTCTCCCAAACTTTAATTTCTGGACATTCAAAACTTTATAGTCAACTAAATCAGGATGTTCGGCAAATACTTTTTCAAGAAAAGCATCAATTGAGAAAACTTTGTCCGACAAATACAATTCATCTGCTTTACGATGAATCTTCTTGTCCTCGGTTATCAATATGTCAACTCTTTTAACATACAATTCGTTCAACAACAATGTATCAATCTTGTCGTTGTCGGTTGTATCCATTCTGTCAGATACCTCCTTTACTTCTTTTTGTATTGGTGATGGAATCTCTATTATCTCATAGCTGTCCAGTTTCACCATGAATGTATCAACAGTTTCTTTATTGGGATTCTTTTTGATTTCGTTAATTGTGGCAGAATGAATGCATTTTGTATATTTCCCTCTATCCAACCAACGATAAAGAATGCCTATGTCTTGAGAAACAATCCTATTGGCTTCTCTATGAATGATGATGTTGGTGTCAAGTAGCGCTTTCATATTTTTTAGCTTATTTTATTTATCGCCAAAGCTTTTTCCAAGGAATAAATATTATTGCTGAAAAAACAATCATTATAAATATCGCCACCCAAAATTCCCATGGCAAACATTCGAACCATTTAGGTCCTGACATCCATTCTTTTTTCCTTAATGTATACATGCCAAACACTAAACTACATAAAACATTTGCGGTAATCGCTAATAATAATTGTTTGCTACCAATAACCTCTTCCTCAAATTCCGAAAAAAAGGTAAAAATTCCATCGTCAGATTTGTTGTCTTTGTTGAAAACAATTAAACATTCGTTTTCTTTCATCTTCTTTGATTTAGGAAGATAGTTATTAAACGCATCCGATTCTAGAATCCGTATGTTTTTTAGCTTGTTACTGTCTAGATAAGAAATGTTGTATCGACTTGGAACTACATGAAAACAGAAACAATATTTTATCGTATCACTTAACATATAACCACTATTCAACAAATCGTTTATGTGATTGGGAAGATTTCTTCTTTCATTCACTTTAACGTCATAGATATAGGTGGTTTTTGCAATTCCTTTTTTTACAATTGCAAGATTTCGAACTCCAGTTTGTATGTATAGTCTAATATAATTATTCGTAGTTTGACTTAGATTGCTAACCGTAAAAGAACAAATACCTTCTTCAACAACAATATTCTTTACAGGTAACATTCTTAAGGAGTTGCGTGAGGAAAAATCCAAAATAGCTCCATTTCTTTTATCTCCGCTTATGGGTTTGTTCGCTTTGATAGTGTCGTTAAAAATAAATTTGCAATTATCATCGTCTCGTATTAACGAATCCATCAAGCAAGTAATCCTGTCTGTTTTCTTCAGAAAAGGCAGAGATAATTTTATATCGATGTCTTTTACATTTGGATTCGTTAGAAATTCCAAACCGATTTCCATTGCAGCATCTGAACTAACAAAATCCCAGGTACAGATGTGCAAGCGATCAATACTGATTTTCGTATTTGATAATATGAAGTACGTATTGTTCATAACGATAAAGTCTTCAATTATTTAGTAATCATAATTGATGTTTAATTTGCAAATATACAAAAAATCCCCTAAACCAAACAGGATTTTCCCGTTTTGTGGCAGAAAAAAGTTTTAGTTTACGTTGTTTTTCTTTCCTCTCACGATTTCATGGAAAAGTAATTTCATCTTTACCCATCACATTTTCCCCCGCAGTGCGTCGGTGGCGAGTTCCATGCGGCTGAAAGCGAACCATTTCTTGCCCAAGTCCTTCAGCGAGGCGCCGATATGATACTCCGTGTCGTCGATGCAGAGGAAGCGGTCGTGGGCATTTGGGAATGCATCAATGGCGATAGGGCGATGTTGATAAGTTGTGCCACCGACATATAGAAACACGAAGCGTTATGCTCGTATTGTCGTAAAGAATGTAAGATATTTCTATAGTATGCAAGAGAGGCATAACGGTTTACGCTGTTTTAGCGTGAATTGTTTGCTGCATCTTCAAGCTAAGGTATCTCACAACCTCTTACGACAGAAGTGGCATATTAGAGCCATGCTTCTTTTGTTGAAGCGGTTCATTGAGGCACAAATGAACAGATAAATATCTTTATTATGATAGATGGTACATTATGTGCTGCCTTTATCTGTACAACAATTAGTGCGGGATGGGTAATTAAAACGAAAGCAACATGTGAGCAAAACTATGATTTTGTATGGCTTTACCAAACATGGTTTTACAATTTGATTACACCAATCACGCTGATTTCTCAACTTGTAGTACTAATCATCAATTGGGTTAATGCAAGTTTTATATCATCATTTCCAAAGCAAACCAATGAAAAGACAGAAAGAATGCGCCGCATGATTGTTGCGCCATCTTCGTTTCTCTATGTGAAATTTTTGACAAAAATGTCAATTATTTGAAATAGAAGTATTACTTTTGCTGTGTGAATTTTTCGTCATATATGTCAAAAATTTGAAATAGGCTATGAGGATTGAAAGAGATAGATATCTGAACCAACTGAAGTCGGCTCGACACAATGGGCTTGTCAAAGTGGTTACAGGACTTCGCAGATGTGGCAAATCGTATTTGCTGTTTACGCTTTTCCATGATTTCCTGCTTGGGGATGGTGTTGAAGAAGACCATATTATCGAAATTGCCCTTGATGACTTGGACAATGTGGCTTTGCGAAAGCCAGAAACGCTTCTTTCGCATATCCGCACATATCTTAAAGACAATAAGATGTATTATGTCATATTGGATGAAATCCAACTTGTGCCAGGTTTCGTTGAGGTGCTGAACAGCTTGTTGCACAATAGGAATGTGGATGTTTATGTTACGGGTAGCAATTCACATTTGCTTTCGTCAGACATAGCAACTGAATTTAGGGGACGTGGTTTTGTCATCCAACTTTATCCGCTTACATTTGCTGAGTTCTTGACAGCATACGAAGGGAGTCAAGATGACGCGTGGGAGGATTATTATACTTATGGCGGACTTCCACTTGTGTTGAATATCGATGGTGATAAGGGCAAGAGCGACTATCTTTCCAATCTTTATGAAACCGTTTATCTTTTGGATGTAAAGGAGAGACACGGCATCCGTAACTTGTCGGAGTTTAAGGAGTTGATACAAGTTTTGGCTTCTTCCATAGGCTCACCCGTCAATCCGTTAAAATTGTCGAATACTTTCAAAAGCGAGAAACATTCAAAAATAGCAAGTGCCACAATTTCAAGATATTTAGATTATTTGACAGATGCTTTTATTGCGGAGAAGGTGTTGCGTTATGACATCAAAGGGAAAAAATATATTGGAACTTTGTCAAAGTACTATTTTTCGGATTTAGGCATTAGGAATGCCATCCTTGGGTTTAGGCAGCAAGAAGAAAACCATATTATGGAGAATATAATTTATAATGAGTTGGTTTCCAGAGGATATAGGGTTGATGTTGGGAATGTGCTGATTCGAACCACGGACAAAAACGGTCAACCGATACGAAAATCCTTGGAGGTTGATTTTGTAGTCAATGAAGGCAGCCAGAGATACTATATTCAGTCTGCGCTGGATATGCCAAATCAGGAAAAAGTTGACCAAGAAAAGAAAGTATTGACTGAAATTCCCGATTCATTTAAAAAAATCATAGTGGTTAAAGACAGAATCAAACTAAAAAGGGATGAGAAAGGAATCGTGACAATGAGTATCTTCGATTTCCTTCTCAACCCTGATGCTATCAATTTGTAAAAAATGTAATGCAAACTTAACGCCTGAAAAACAGGCAGCTGTCGCCATAGCTGAGGAAGCGGAAACCGTGATTCAGCGCATAGTCATAAACTTCATGCCAGCTGTTTCCTATAAATGATGAAATAAGCAACAGCAAAGTGCTTTTTGGCTGATGGAAATTAGTTATAATTGCATCAGCGATTCGACAGGTGTATTCAGGGGTAATCATCAACGAAGTATAAGCCTCCAACATAGGATATTCATGCTTGTCAAGCCATTCCAACACAGTAGCAAGGCTTTGGCTGACAGTAATATCGTCCCGTATAGGACATTCATACGGATACCATTGGTCGAGTTCAAGCACACCTTCAAGTGACGGATTTTCAATAAGTTTTGCGCCAAGCCAGAACAACGATTCCAATGAACGACAAGAAGTCGTCCCTACAGGAATCACACACGACTTTCCACAGGCATTGAGGAGTTTCTCGACAAGACTCCTTTTAATGGAAATACGTTCCGAATGCATATTGTGTTCCTCTATATATTCTTCATTTACAGGCTTGAACGTGCCGAGACCGACATGCAGAGTCAAATATGCTGTGTCAATACCCTGCTTTTCCAAAGAGGCAATCAGTTCCGGAGTAAAATGGAGTCCGGCTGTGGGAGCAGCGACTGAACCGTTCTCAAGCGCATATACAGTCTGATAACGTATATTGTCCGACTGCTGGGTTTCACGACGAATGTATGGAGGCAACGGAATCTTGCCGAAATAGTCAAGTATGTTTGCAAAAGTACAGTCCTCATTCCACGAAAAAACTATTTCGGAATGGTCTTCACAAATGTTCGCACGTTCAGCTGTTACAGTAACCAGATGATTGTCAACAGTTATCTCGGAATGCAGTTTGCCTGATGTCCATCTGCGGGAATTGCCGACAAGACAGTTCCATACGACATGGTTCCGCGCATTCAGTTCTTGTGCAATATTTCCCGAATTGGCAGGTTCAAGACAGAACAACTCAATTCTTGCACCAGAATCTTTGTAAAAGACAAGCCGTGCCTTTACGACTTTTGTGTCATTGAAAACAAGCAATGTGGATTTTGGCAGATAATCACCTATATTTTTAAAAACATCTTCTCTAATACGCTGATTATCATATATGAGAAGTTTTGAACAGTCTCTTTTCTCAAGTGGGAAGAAAGCTATTTTCTCTTCTGGCAGAGGATAGTTGAAATCCTCAATTTTGATTTTATTCTGCATCAGAAAAATTTTGATGCAAAAGTACTATATTATTGCCAAATTATCACTAATTTTGCGCCGCTAAATTTGTGTATCGTAATGAAACTTAAGGAATACCGCATTATATTGACATGTGCGCTTTTTGCCGTTGTGTCCTTCACAGCAAGTGCCCAGCAGCAAATCCAACTTACACAGAACATGTTCAATATCATGTCGTATAACCCTGGATACATGGGGCACAGAAATGCAATTAATATATTAGGTACGATACGCAACCAATGGACAGGATTCGGTGTTGATTCCGTTTCCACAACAACTTCCAGCGGCAAAACGAGGACCTCGTATGCTCCGGTTGCCTATCTGATAAATGCCGACCTGCCGATTACATTTCTTCACGGTGGTGTGGGCATAAACATTACCTCCGACAACATAGGCTCATTCAGCAACGTGACCATGAATATCGGATATGCCTATCAGAAAGTGCTTGTCAACGGTGGCAAGTTAGGAATAGGTGCCCAGCTGAAGCTTGACAACATAGTCCTTGACAAAAATTCGCTTGACCCCAATGCGGAAGACCCTCTTATCAGCAACATGAACCAAAACGATTTCATGGCTGATGCCAACCTGGGTGTTTTTTATTCAAAGCCAAATTCACTATTTGCAGGAATATCGGTTTTGAATCTGCTTGAAACAAAAGGCAAAAACACCTTTTATCAGGAGAAACGTTCTTTCAATGCGTTGGCAGGATATGAATTCCGCCTCACATCTTTACCTAAAGTAAAATTCACGCCGTCAGTATTGTTAAAGACCGACTTATCCACATTCCAGATTGATGCGAACATCCTCGCAACATTCAATGACAAATTCTGGGGCGGAGTCAACTACAGGCTCAATGATGGGATAGGATTAATCTTCGGGTTGTCATGGAAAGACCTGATGGCAAGTTTCTCATACGACATCCCCATGTCGAAACTCATCAGGGGCGGCAATTTCGGCAGTTTTGAAGTGTTATTGGGATACGGTTTCAAATTCAACAACAACAAAGGTTTAAAAACACAGAAAAACACAAGGTATCTATAAATTTTATCGACAAAACAATAAAACAGGCATAAATGCGTTTAAACAAGAAATTATCTGTAAGAAAAAAAACAAACATTTAATATGAAAAGCAAGCTCATTACAGCTGTAATAATTTTGATTGCAGTTTTTTTAACATCCTGTAAAAACTCAGGCAACGGCGAGTTAATCGGTGTTGACAGCAAGCAATCATACACTCCATCCGACCCATACGGCATGGCATACATTCCTATGGGCAGTTTCACAAGGGGTGTTGGTGATCAGGACTTGGCCGGCTCAAATTTCTATCAGCCTAAAACCATCACAGTGTCAGCATTTTATATTGACGAAACCGAAATCACAAACTCCGAATACCGTCAGTTTGTCAATTGGGTCAGAGATTCCATAGCCTACAAAATGCTGGGTGAAGCGGAACCTGAGAAATACCTCATAGAACAAACCAAGGAAGGCGTTGATCTTGAGGAACCTCTTATCAATTGGAAAACCAAGATAGAATGGGACAAACCTGAAGTTCAGGAAGCTTTGGCAGATTTATATGTTCCCGAGCATGAGGTCTATTATAATTCCAAGGAGATTGATGCAAGAAAGCTCTACTATGAATACAAATGGATAGACATGCAGGCTGCTGCAAAGAAAGACCTGACTGATGAAAGCAACAATCCGCTTGACGGTGCTTTCGCAAGTCGTCCTCAGGGAAGAAAAGACCGTTCTGTTTTCATCAGATCGGAGAAAATAAACATTTATCCTGACACTTTGTGCTGGATAAGCGATTTTGCTTACACATACAACGAGCCATTGGCAAAGTATTATTTCTCCCATCCTTCCTATAGCCATTACCCTGTTGTCGGTGTCAACTGGAACCAGGCAAGAGCATTCTGTGCATGGAGAACCGCACTCAAGAGTGCATATTCCGAAGACAAGGCAGCAGCAATCAACGAATATCGTCTTCCTACCGAAGCCGAATGGGAATGGGCTGCAAGAGGAGGTTATGAACGCAATCCTTATCCATGGGGTGGTCCTTATACATTTAACGAAAAAGGCTGTTATCTTGCCAATTTCAAGCCAAGCAGAGGCAATTACGCTCTTGACGGAGGTAGCACCACACTTATAGTCGCTCACTTCCCGCCTAATGATTTCGGCCTTTACGATATGGCAGGCAATGTCTCGGAATGGACAATTGACGCATTCGACGAATCAAGTTATAACTACGAATGGGATATGAACTCCTCATACACATACAATGCACAGGACGGTGATGCTCCTGCCATGAAGAGGAAAGTTATCCGCGGTGGTTCCTGGAAAGACGTATATGCCAACATACAGACTTCCACCAGAGACTATCAATATCAGGATTCGGCAACATGTTACCTCGGATTCAGATGTGTACAGAGTTATCTCGGACGTCAGAAGGGTGACAGCAAACGTGCTTCGGCAAAATATTAATATTTGATAATTAACAAATTAAAAGAATAAAAGAAAGGTATTTTTAAAATGAACGCTATTCAAAAACTGACAACAGGTCCAGGCTACCAGAAATTTATAACAATGATGTACGGCTTAGGTGCATCTATCGTAATCATCGGTGCTCTCTTCAAAATCCAGCACTATCCGGGAGCATCATTAATGCTTATGATAGGTATGGGCACCGAAGCTATCATTTTCTTCTTCTCGGCTTTCGAAAAACCACACGTGGAGCCGGACTGGAGCCTTGTATTTCCTCAATTTTCAGAACAATACCATGGCGTTAAATCAGATAAATCGGTTGATTTAGGCAGTCTCGCAGGCGGCGTTTCCAACCAACAGACACATATTCAGCAGGTAAGCTCAAGTGCTTCCGCAGAACTTGACGGACTTCTTAAAAAAGCCAACATTGACGAGAAACTTCTCGCAAGTCTCGGCGAAGGCTTCAGAAACCTTAACAATACAGTGTCCTCCTTAAACGACATCACTGCAATAGGCGATAAAAGCAAAGCTCTCGGTGATTCACTCGTAAAAGCAGGCAGGACAACCGAAGACTATAACATGAACCTCGCTTCCGTTAACGCTTCATACGACAAAATAGCAAAAAAACTCAGTGAACAGGCCAACGCTAACTCAGAAGCCCAGCAATCACTCAACAAAGCTATGGAACAGTTCGTTGCAACTTTGGAAGCGACTTCCAAAACCAACGTGCAATTTCAACAGGAATCAGCTAAATTAGTAAAAAGCATCGCCGAACTTAACCAAGTTTATGCAAACATGCTCAACGCTTTTAATGTTAACAACAAAAAGTAATTTAGAATATGGCTGCATATAAAGAGACTCCTCGGCAGAAGATGATTTCAATGATGTACTTGGTATATACTGCCATGTTAGCATTGAACGTATCAGTTGAGGTCCTGAATGCTTTCACAACCGTAAACGAAAGCGTTGAAGAATCAAATTTGGCTTTGGACGGAAGAATCAATGAAACCTACGCTAAATTTGACCAACAATACGCAATCAATACAGGTAAAGTTGAAACCAACTACAAGAAAGCGCAAGCACTTAAACAGAAAAGCGCAGATCTTATCAATTATATTGACTCCCTAAAATACGAAGTGATCAGCAGAACTGAAAAATGCGACATTGAATATGCCAAGAACACTCCGTTAACTCTCCTGAAAGCAAAAGACAATTATGATGAACCCACAAACTTCTTCATCAACAACAACAAGGCAAAAGAACTGCAACAAACCATAGAGCAGTACAAATCCGAAATCAGACAACTTCTTCCTGAAAAGATTCAGGATTCATTTGACCTCGGCCTTGTCGTTGACGGCGAATACCAAAACGCCAATAATGAAAAAGAAGACTGGGCCACACACAATTTCTTCCATACTATCCTTGCCGCTGATGTGACCATCCTGAACAAGCTTGTCATGGATGTCCACAATACTGAATATAGCGTTGTCAACTATCTTTACAGTAACATCTCTGAAGAGAACTTCAAATTCGACAAGATCGACGTAAAAATAATTCCACAGTCGAATTACATTTTCGTTGGCGACAAATATGAGGCTGACGTTCTCGTTGTTGCATACGATACTGCACAATCTCCCACAGCATACATCAAAGTGGGTGCCGACAAAGTCTCTGAAAAGGAAATCAGTACAGCAACTCCGTTCAAAGCAACAAATGGCAACGGTCTGGTACACATTTCCCTGCCTTCAAGCCGTGAAGGCATAAACAAATTCGCAGGTTTGCTGCAGATGCAGTCTCCAACAGGCGAAATCAACACATACCATTTCTCGGATCAGTTTATCGTTGCCAGACCATCTATGAACGTCTCTGCAACAAAGATGAATGTATTCTATGCAGGTGTCGAGAACCCTGTAACCATCGCCGTTCCAGGTTACGGTACCGCCCAAATAGAAGCATCCATAACTAATGGAACTATCACCAGAAAAGGTGATTCATGGGTCGTCAAAGTCCCTGAGACAGCAAAGACAACAACCATCAAAGTCAGCATCAACGATGACGGCAAAAGAGTAAACATGGGCTCAGCTGAATACAGAGTCAAGAGAGTCCCAAGCCCTACACCTAAAATCGCCAACACCACCAGCGGAAACATAAGCCCTAACGCAATGATTGCCGCAGGCGCCATAATCCCTCAGATGCCTGATGACTTTGAATTTGACTACAACTTCACAATCACAGGATTCAATTTCATCGGAACACGTAGAGGCGGTGACCTGTTCGAAGTCTCGGCTAAGAACAACCTCCTTACTGACCAGATGAAGGAATATATCAGAAATGCCCGCTCCGGCGACAAAATCTGGATTGAGGACATTACAGCCAAAAGTCCTGACGGCGTAACACGTAAATTAAGCACCATAAGTCTTGTAATTACTAAATAATAATATTATATCATGAAAAAATTTTTGTTTCTCACAGTTGCGGTAATCCTCTGCTCTTTGTCAATACCGGCTTCGGCCCAGTATGTTGACACACCTAAAGACGGATTCTACCAAAAGAACAACTATGCCGACAAGGAACCAATCCCCTACCCGGAAGTTAACGAATCGGACATTATGTGGTCAAAGAGAATCTGGAGAACTATTGATCTGAGAGAAAAAGCCAACCAGTTCCTGTATTATCCCGAAGAACCTCAGAATGACTGGAAAAACCTAATGAGCGTTATTGTTGACGGCATCAACAGCGGCGACCTTACCGCATACGATGCTTCCAACGATGCATTCACATCACCTCTGTCCTACGATGAGGTAATGGAAAAACTCTCAGGTTCAGTCGATACAATCCATATCCAACGTGCTGTAGAACCTTACGACTGGTATGACACAATCATTACCAACGATTTCTCAAGTCAGGACATCAAAGCCTTCCGTATCAAGGAAGACTGGTTCTTCGACAAAAAACGTTCGGTAATCGAATGCAGAATCATCGGAATCTGTCCAGTTAAAGATGTCTATGACAAATCAACCGGCGAATTCAGAGGTACAGCCCCACTGTTCTGGATATACTATCCGGACGCACGTAGGACTTTTGCAAAATCCTGCGCTTTCAATCCTAAGAACGATGCAGTAAGATTGTCATACGAAGACATCTTCGCAAGAAGAATGTTCACAAGCACAATCTATAAAGAATCAAACACTTACGACAGATACATCTCCGACTATGCCACAGGTCTGGACGCTCTCCTCGAAGCTGAGAAAATCCAGGAAGCAATCAGAGAGTTCGAAAGCAATATGTGGCAATACTAAGTGGATACTTTAAGTAACTCCATAACTTACATCAAAGGTGTAGGTCCCGCTAAAGCTGATATTCTATCATCAGAAGCGCAGATCTACACCTTTTCTGATTTGTTGGAATTCTACCCTTTCCGCTACATCGACAAACGCATAATCAATACAATTTCCTCCATCAACGAAACTACCGAGGAAATCCAGCTTAAAGGCAAAATATTACGCCTCGATCTCATTGGCAGCGGAAAGTCAATGCGAATGGAAGGCAAATTCAGCGATGGCACAGGCATCATCTCTCTCGTCTGGTTCAAGGGTATCAAATGGATTAAAGACAAACTGAAACCCGATACCACCTACATAATCTATGGCCGACCGACCATTTTCATGGGTGAATACAGCATCTCCCACCCTGAAATAGAAACCGTCAATGAATACAACGAAAGCGCCAAACTCCACTACTACCCTGTCTATCGTACCTCCGAGAAGATGAAAAACGCAGGACTAAACTCAAAGGGTATGACTGTAATTGTCAGCAACCTGCTTGAGAAAGTCTATGACAGCATAGATGAAAACCTGCCTCAGAACATTCTCGAAAAATACAGACTGATTTCACGTAAAGACGCCTTTAAAAAAATCCATTTCCCACTCACCGAACAAGATATCATCGAAAGCAAAAGACGCCTTAAATACGAAGAATTGTTCTTCCTCCAGCTTTCAATAGTCTCATCAAAAATAAAACAGTCAACCGCCAACAAAGGATTCATTTTCTCGAAAGTCGGCGAACTGTTCAACACATTCTATCACAACAACATACATTTCGAACTGACCAATGCACAGAAACGTGTCATAAAGGAAATCCGGAACGACTGCCGTACCGGACACCAGATGAACCGATTATTGCAAGGTGACGTAGGTAGCGGCAAAACTCTCGTTGCCCTAATGAGCATGATAATCGCAATCGAAAACAACTTTCAAGCATGCCTGATGGCACCAACGGAAATCCTCGCCCAGCAACACTTCAAGACAATCACAAAGATGACTGAAGGGCTTCCGATTAAAGTGGCTCTCCTAACCGGTTCAACAAAAAACAAGGAAAAACAAAAGATAATCCAAGAACTTGCCTCGGGTGACATCAATTTACTGATAGGTACGCATATTCTGATAGAAGATTACGTAATCTTCAAACAGCTTGGCCTCTGCGTAATTGACGAGCAACACCGCTTCGGTGTGGCACAACGCGCCAAAATGTGGGGGAAAAACACAACTCCGCCACATATCCTCGTCATGACCGCAACACCTATTCCACGTACCCTCGCAATGACACTCTACGGCGACCTTGACTACTCCGTCATAGATGAACTTCCACCTGGAAGAAAGCCTGTTAAAACGATATATCTTCCTGAATCAAAACGACTTAGCCTCATCTTTTTCCTAAAGGACCAGATAGCTCAGGGAAGACAGGTCTATATGGTCTTTCCACTTATCAACGAATCAAAGAAACTCGAACTCAAAGATTTGATGGACGGATACGACAGAGTGGCAAGGGAATTCCCGATACCGCAATATCAGATATCCATCGTTCACGGACAGCAAAAACAGAACGTGCAGGACATCGAAATGAAAAGGTTCATCGACAACGTGACACAAATAATGGTGGCAACGACAGTCATTGAAGTCGGAGTTGACGTTCCGAACGCAACCGTCATGGTAATTGAAAATGCCGAAAGATTCGGATTATCGCAATTGCACCAGCTGAGAGGCAGAATAGGACGCGGAAGCAACCAGTCGTACTGCATCCTCATGACAGGCGAAAAGGTGAGCAATGAAGCCAAAAGCCGTATCAATACCATGGTCAATTCCAATGACGGGTTCATCATAGCGGAATCAGATCTCAAACTACGCGGTCCGGGCGACATATACGGCACCCGCCAAAGTGGCTTGCTAGACCTCAAACTCGCCGACCTGTCACAAGATGAAGCAATAGTTAAAGTGTCACGCGACGACGCCTTCAAACTGCTTGATGAAGACCCGAAACTTGAAAAACCTGAAAACAAACCTACAGCATTGTTTCTTTCAAACATGAAAAACAGCAGAAACCTGTGGGGAAAAATATCATAATTACCTGTAAATCAACATATCATGCAAAACCGATTCTTTATCCTCGATGCAATGGCCCTTATCTACAGAGCATATTTTGCAATGATCCGCAGCCAACGAATCACCTCAAACGGTGTCAACACTTCGGCAGCATTCGGTTTTATTAATTTCCTGTACGACATACTGCAAAAAGAGAAACCAACTCACATAGCTGTCTGCATCGATTCGATGACGCCGACTTTCCGCCATGAGGAATACGGGGAATACAAGGCTAACCGCGAAAAAATGCCTGAAGAGATAGCTTCCAATCTTCCTTATATCCGCGAAATCATCAGCGCTTTCAACATTCAACTCATAGAACGTCCCGGTTTTGAAGCCGATGACCTGATAGGCACCCTCGCCACAAAAGCAAGCCAACTTGATGACTTCGAAATATTCATTGTCACACCTGATAAAGACCTCAGCCAAGTCGTCAACGACAAGGTGAAACTTTTCAAACCGGCTCACGGCAAAACCCCACAGGAAATCCTCGATGTGGCGGCCGTTTGTGAAAAATACAATGTGTCAGAACCTAAACAGGTAATCGACTACCTCGGACTTGTAGGCGATTCCTCTGACAACATACCCGGTGTTGCAGGAGTAGGTCCTGTTGCAGCCAAGAAACTTATCGGCGAATTCGGCACAATCGAAAACATCATCGCCAATGTTGACAAAATTAAAAACAACAGCCTCAAAAATAAAATTATGGCAAATATAGATAATGCCATTCTTTCAAAACATCTTGCTACTATCATCACTGACGTTGATTGCGAAAAGGATATAAGTAGTTTTGCTGTCCAGCCGCCTGATGCAGAGGCAGTTATAAATATTTGTGAAAAACTCGAATTTCGTCTTTTCGAAAAACGCTTCATCACCGACCTCTCCCTTTCAGGAAACTTTCCGCTGCATAAACAAGACTCCACAACCCAAGTCTCTGACACACAAGCAAACAACTCAAACACCCAACCAGTCTCTTTGTATGACAATGACTCCATGTTAGGAGGCCTTTTCGCACCGGAAGAGATGAAAAGTCTTGAAATACCAAAACATAACAACATAAATAACACAGCACACGACTATAGACTTGTAACATCAGAAGAAGATATCGACAAACTAATCAAACTTCTCGAAGAAACCAAGACATTCAGTTTCGACACCGAAACCACCGGTCTCAATGCCAATGACTGCGACTTGGTTGGCATGTCATTTTCAATTGAACCACATAAGGCTTTCTTCGTGTTATGTCCTGACAATTACAATGATACTCTCAGCATACTCAAGAAATTCCAGCCGCTGTTCACTTCCAAGGACAATCTGATAATAGGTCAGAACCTTAAATTCGACATGCTCGTCCTCGCACTTTACGGCATTACAATAGAATCGAGAATATTCGATACAATGATTGCACATTACCTGATAAACCCTGAAAGTCAACACAATATGAATTTTCTGTCGGAATTATACCTCGACTATTCGCCTGTCGAAATCGAGACTCTGATCGGTAAAAAGGGAATTAATCAGGGCAATATGAGGAACATTGAGACTGAACCGCTGAAGGAATACGCCGCTGAAGACGCCGATGTCACACTGCAATTATATTATAAGCTGGAAAAGGAAATCCACGATACAGGTTATGACAAACTATTTGAAAATGTGGAAATGCCCCTTGTGAAAGTACTTACGGCGATGGAACACGAAGGCGTAAAAATAGATACTGACTTTCTCAGCAAATACTGCATCTTAATGTCGGATGACATACGTAATCTGGAGAAACAAATTTACGAATTTGCCGGTCAGCAGTTCAACATAGGTTCTCCGAAACAGCTCGGAGAAATACTTTTCGACAAACTTCATCTTGCCGACAAGCCTAAAAAGACCAAAAAAGGGCAGTATTCCACCAATGAGGAGGTACTTCAGAAACTGCAGTACACGCATCCCATCATACAATGCATCATCGACTACCGCTCGTTGTCAAAGCTGCTTTCAGGCTACGTGGAACCCCTTCCACAACTGATAAACCACCGGACAGGCATGGTGCATACAACATTCAACCAGGCAATCGTGGCAACCGGACGACTCAGTTCCAACAATCCTAACCTGCAGAATATACCTGTACGCACAGAACGCGGCAAGGAAATACGAAAGGCTTTCATCCCACGCGACAATGAGCACATCATAATTTCCGCAGACTATTCGCAAATAGAACTCCGCCTCATAGCTCACATCGCAAATGACAAAAACATGCAGCAGGCATTCATTGAGGGACAGGACATACACAAAGCAACGGCAGCCCAGATTTTCGATGTGGATATCTCCGATGTTGACAGCGACATGCGCCGGATGGCCAAAACCATCAACTTCGGCATAATTTACGGAATGTCAACTTTCGGACTCGCTGAAAGGCTTCATGTGCCAAGGATAAAGGCATCATACATCATAAACCAGTATTTCGAAAAATATCCTGCCATCAAGCAGTATATGACCGACATAGTGGCATTCGCAAAGGAAAACGGCTACGTGGAAACCATCATGGGACGCCGCAGATACATTGCCGACATCAACTCGGCAAATGCCAACGTCAGAGGATATGCAGAACGAAATGCCATCAACGCCCCTATTCAGGGTTCATCGGCAGATATGATAAAAGTTGCCATGGTGAAAATCTACAACCGAATGAAAGAAATGGGACTTCAGTCGAAAATGATTATCCAAGTTCACGATGAATTGGTATTCGACGCTCTCAAGACCGAAAAAGACACTCTCATCGACATGGTAGTCCATGAAATGGAAAACGCAGTGAAACTGGCGATTCCGATAGAAGTTTCAGTCGGAATCGGCGATAACTGGCTGGAAGCTCATTAGTCAAGAAAATTATTAGTACCTTTGTCAAAAATTATTCAAACAAAATGGATTTATCAGTCGTTGTTTCAATATATAATGAAGAAGAAGGAATAGAGCACTTTTTCGATGTTCTTGAAGGCGAATTAAACAAACTTCCCTACACTTACGAGGTGCTGATGATAAATGACGGCAGCCGCGACAACACCTTGTCGGAACTGAAGAAACTTTCCGAAAGAAACGAACACATCCGAATCGTCTCATTTTCAAGGAATTTCGGACATGAAGCCGCTATGCTGGCAGGAATAGACAACAGCAGAGGAAAGGCTATTATATGCATGGACAGCGACTTGCAGCATCCGCCTGCAAAAATCGCTGAAATGATGAAACTGTGGGAGAAAGGTGCTGAAGTCGTCACCATGGTCAGAAGTGAAAGAAAAGACGACAAGGGACTGCACAAATGGCTGTCACGCAGTTTCTACCGATTGGTAAACAAACTATCAGACATAAAAATTGATGAAAACGCCTCCGATTTCTTCCTCATCTCCGACAAAGTAGGAGACCTGCTAAGAAAAGACTACAGGGAACGCTCCCGCTTTCTCAGAGGAATCGTACAGTCGGTAGGTTTCAGACGCGAAAAAATCGAGTATGTGGCAGAGGAAAGAAAAACCGGAAAAAGTCATTACTCATTCCGCAAACTCGTCAAACTCTCCCTGCTCGCCATCTCATCATTCTCAAAAGTTCCACTGCAAATAGGCATCATAGTGGGACTGCTATTCGTATTGCTAAGCATTGTTTTGTTAATATACTCATTAGTCATGTATTTCTGCCAACGGCCAACATCAGGATACACCACACTGATAGTCTTTCTCAGCCTGTTTTCCGGCATCCAACTGATGATTATCGGCGTCATCGGAGAATACATCGGCTACATCTATGATGAAGTGAAAGGCCGCCCGATTTACATAATTGACAAAATATATGAATCTCAAAGCAAAGAGCAGGATGACAATAAGAACTAAAAACTTTATTGGTTGTATTCTCACTGTATTTCTGACGGTTATAGCAGTAATAATCCTTGACGGAGCTGGAATCCTGACCAACATCGGAAGCAATTTCACATCACCTGACGGTGATGGGCTGAAGGACTTCTACAACACATACTACCATGTTGAATACGACTCCTCGGCATTTCATAGTTCAAGTATGAATTACCCTTACGGAGACTATTACACTTATACCGGTGCAATGCCGCAGGTCTTTGTACCGCTGCGCATCGCCAAAAGCCTCGGAGCCGATAACTGCAGCCAACTTGTATTGCCGCTCAACAACATTTTCCTTATATTGTCAATATTCATCTGCGCCATAGCCTTGTTCCTGATTTTCAGAGAATTGGGATTGAATTATTTTATATCGGTATTAGGGGCAGTACTCATCACCATGCTCTCGCCACAACTTGAACGCATCGGCTCTCACATTACTCTCGGATACATGTTCATCCTACCGCTGATGATTTATTGGTTCATCCGTTTAATCAAAACCAACAATATCGCCTATTCGATATGGGAAGGACTGCTTTTGCTCTGGAGCGGATTCGTGCATCCCTATTACCTGATTTTCTTCGGAATATTCAATCTTTGCTTTTGGCTGTACGTCCTAATTTGGGACAAACAATGGTTTGTAAAAAGGAAAACTGTCATACTGCATGTACTAATATCATTCTTGATTCCATGTATAAGCTTTCTCATACTAAACGGTATCGGAAACACACCTGCCGACAGAGCTGCTGTACCATACGGCTTGAAAGCCTACGCAGGACGTCTTGAAGGAGTATTCTTTCCCTACGGAAGAAGCTATTTCCACAAACCAGAGTTCCTCCACAATATAGAATGGGAAGCCATATCGTACATCGGAATTGTCAGCGTCTGTATCACCATTTCCTGTCTTATCAAATTTATAACCAACATAATACAAAAACGCTGGTCCCATTTGTTTGATGTCACCGGCAACAGGATGCTGAATGTGTTTCTCGTCATCAGTATAATAGTTTTGCTGTTCTCCATCGGAGTACCTCTATTATGGGTCAATCCGCGCTATCTCAGCTATTTGGGACCCTTGGCGCAGATAAGGGCTCTCGCCAGATTCGAATGGCTTTTCTTTTACATGATTAACATTGTCACAGTTTATCTCCTCGGAAGATGGATAGTCAGCAGTGGGAAAAACAAAGCACTCCACTACGGAACAGGCATTATCATACTTCTGATTATGAGCTGGGAAGTCTATAGTTACAACAAAAACTTTTCATTGGTGAATGAAAATCCATTACTGACTGACTATGACAACCATCTTCCCGAGAACCAATGGGTGAAGGAGTATCAATGGTCTGACTATCAGGCTATTATTCCATTGCCGCTGTTTCATATCGGAACCGAACACATCTGGATTGACGACAACGCAAACATGTTCAAACAGGCGGCTTATGTGTCATTGAAAACCGGACTTCCGATGAGCGGCAACTATGCTTCAAGGTCACCAATCAAATGTTCGTACAACAATATTGCCCTGAAATGGAGTCCGTTGGAACAATACGCTTTACTGAACGATCTGCCAAACAGAAAGCCGTTTTTAGTTGTGGTGCCAAAGGATGACAACCTGCTGAATGAAAATGAAAAAAATATCGTCAGCCATTCACAATTACTGTTCGATACCGGAAATCACAACTATTACCGATTGGAATGTGACGACTTGGAAAAAAACTATCAGGAATACAAGTCACAGCAGGAAGAAAAATGTCAGACGGGTTCAGTATTTGAAAGAGGTAACGGTGTTTGGAGTGACCGTGAAGACGGTCTGCTCATCGTAACTGACTGGGATAACCTGCAAAGTGAAAAGAAATTCTTGGGAAACGGAGCCTTACAATGCGACTTAAGCCGATATAACAAGTTGTGGGACAATGTAATTGAAACAGACAAAGATGAAATTGAAATTTCGTTCTGGATGAGCGATTTCACCGAAGACATGTACGCCCGCAGCGTGATTGAGATATGTACGAAGAAAGACGACGGAGAGACCAGATATTACGAAATGAATGACATATTCCGGCACGTGGTCAACTTGTACAACGGATGGGCTCTTATCAGTGTTAGAATACCTGCTTCAAAGGGAACAAATCATCTTAGCGTTGTAGTAGGCAACCTAAAGATAATGCCGCATCAGGTATGCTTTGACAATTTAATCATACGAGACACTGATGTTAATGTGCTTTCAACAGACGGGGAGAGCACTTTATTGAACAACAAGTGGGTCAGATAGTTATAAGCAGTGGGAAAAATTAAATGGGGAAAAATAAAAGAGGAACTCACAAAATGAAGACATTTGTAAGCCCCCCTTAGCGCCCCAAGCTAGACTTGAACTAGCGACCCTCTGATTAACAGTCAGATGCTCTAACCAACTGAGCTATTGAGGCAGTGTCATTTTTTTGACGATGCAAAAGTACTACATTTTTTGAAATAATACTTATTTTTGCAAAAAAAATTTTAAATAACACATTTTTTATAGAACAACATGAAAATAATTGGCATAGGAAACGCTCTTACAGACATAATTGTTCCCATTAAAGACTACGAAATCATTGATTCCCTGAATATTCCTCACGGTGGAATGGTAATGATTGACAAAAACCAGTTTCTTGAAATAAACAAACATATCGCCAACATCAACAAGTCAATGGTTGCAGGCGGGTCGGCGGCAAATACCATATACGGTCTCTCCAAACTTGGAGTTGAAACATCCTTCATCGGAAAAGTGGGCATGGACACCATCGGCGACAACTACGAACAGGACATGCTGAAAGCCGGAATAAAACCCGACCTGATAAGAACTGACACTCCAAGCGGCTGTGCCATCGTGCTGATAACCCCTGACGGGGAACGCACTTTCGCTTCATATCTCGGTGCAGCACAGGAACTTATGCCAGAAAACATATCCGAAGAAAATTTCATGGGACATGATATCCTTCATATTGAAGGGTATCTGCTCTTCAACTACGACATAGTGCTGAAAGCAATGCAAACAGCCAAAAATCTTGGCATGAAAGTATCTCTCGACCTCGCTGCACATAACTTTGTGGAGGAGAACAGACCAATCATCAAGGATTTGATTAAGAATTATGTTGATGTCTGCTTTGCCAACGAGGAAGAATCAAAGGCAGTGACAGGACTTCAACCGCGCGAAGCCCTCGACTGTATCTCCGAAGATTGTGATTTTACTGTTGTCAAGTTGGGTTCCAAAGGTTCTCTTATCAAACATAACGGCACAGTCTATGAAGTCGGCACGCCTCACGTGGAATGCGTTGATTCAACCGGTGCCGGCGACTTATATGCATCCGGACTGCTTTACGGAATCGCAAAGGGCTATAATGCTGAAACATGCGGTAAAATAGGTGCGATAATCGGCAGCATTGTCATCCAGAACTATGGTGCAAGAATCAGCGATAAAAACTGGGAGACCATACGACAGAAAATCGATGAGCTGGTATAATGATTAAGCAGGAGACCATACAGGCGATACTGGATACCGCAAACATCGAAGAAGTTGTCGGAGATTTCGTGTCTCTCAAGAAAAGAGGCGCCAACCTGATAGGATTGTGCCCCTTTCATAACGAGAAGACACCATCGTTCACTGTCTCACCGGCAAAAGGCATCTATAAATGCTTCGGGTGCGGTAAGGCCGGCAATGCCGTCCATTTTATAATGGAACATGAACATTACTCCTACTACGATGCTCTCAAATACCTCGCCGCCAAATACAAGATTCCTGTCATTGAAACTGAAAGGACACCCGAAGAAATCCAGCTCGACAACGACAAAGACCGTCTTTTCAACATCAATGCCTTCGTGCAGAAATATTTCACCGACAATCTGCTCAATACGGAGGCAGGTCAAGCCATAGGGCTCTCCTACTTCAAAAAACGCGGCTTCAACGATGCCACAATAAACACATTCCAACTCGGTTACAGCATTGACAGCTTCAACGCACTCATCGACTATTGCCACAAAAACGGATACAAAGATGATATCCTCGCCAAATCAGGACTTGCAGTGGTCCACGATGACGGAAAGATGTTCGACAGATTCAGAGGTCGTGTGATGTTCCCAATTCACAACCTTACCGGCAGAGTCATCGGTTTCGGAGGCAGGATATTAACTTCCGACAAAAACACGGCAAAATACCTCAACAGCCCTGAAAGTGACATCTACCATAAAAGCGACACCCTGTATGGTATCTATCTGGCAAAAAACTCCATAGTGTCAAAGAACTTCTGCTACCTCGTAGAAGGATATATGGATATGATAACCATGTATCAGGCTGGCTTTACAAACGTTGTCGCCTCATCAGGCACATCATTGACCACCAATCAGATAAGGCTGATAAAGAGGTTCACCAACAACATCACAATAATCTATGACGGTGATGCTGCCGGCATCAAGGCTTCGCTCAGAGGCATAGACATGGTTCTCTCCGAAGGTCTCAACGTAAAAATCATTCTGCTGCCAGAACCGGAAGATCCCGACTCCTTCATCAAAAACAACCGCACATCCGATGTCATTGACTATTTTGAGAACAAACCCCGTGACTTCATCAGATTCAAAACAGAGCTGCTTCTAAATGATGCCAAAGACGACCCGATTAAAAAAGCCGAGGTCATTAAAGACATCATCGCATCAATCGCTGTCATACCCGATGAAATCTATAGGGCGATGTATATCAAGGAATGTTCCGACCTTCTCGGTGTAAAAGAACAGTCTGTCATATTTGAAGTCAACAAGATAATCAGAAAAAAACTTGGCAAGAAATATAACGACCCCGACATAGAGGTTCATGACAACTCCACCCAACAGCCTCTGACACAGGAGGAACAAGATATCGAAAAGAACAACAGCTTTGACATTTATGAAAGGGCTATCATAGAAAAACTGTTTCTTTACGGTGACATACAAAGCAACTACAATCTGGGTGCTGAAAATGAGGCTCAAACATTAAGCAATGCCGAATTTATCATAAACGAACTTGATGCCGAAGGCATAGAATTCAACAATCAATTATACAGCAGGATTCTCAACATATACCGTGATAATCTCCACAATGGCTTCATACCCGGCCAGCGATATTTCATCAACAATGCCGACCGCGAAATATCGACTCTAGCAGCCAACCTTATCAGCACCCCTTACTCCCTCAGCGAAAAATGGAAGGAGAATCACATATTTCCACGTATGGAGACCGATGACATTCCAAGCACCATCATCAAAACACTGTTGAGTTTCAAGTCGGCTTTTATCAAAAGACTTCGCGCCGAAATACAAGAGAAACTGAAGAATGCTGAAGACAGCAAAGAAATGGAGGACTTACTAGAAACTGACAAGCAGTACAAGCAAGTGGAAATCAACATTGACAGCCTGCTCAACCGCACAATCAGCTATTAAATGCAGCCGGCTGGCCCCAATGGGAATGCCAAGTTCATACTAATTCTAATCTGTCTTCAATTTCCATTTCACCACTTTGGTCTGGCATGTTTCTTCATCTTGCGTTGTTGCCGTAATGGTAAGGGTTTTAGGATTGAATGTGTAGTCCACATCAAGAGCGTGGTATGTATAGCAAATACCATACGCGCCATCTTCTTTTACCCAATCACTTTCATCCACACACACTCCTTTAACAACCGTAACCTTCTTTATTTCACCATATTCCTTCTTGCCAGGGAAAAAGTGAATATGGTATTGTGGAATTCCGTCATTAAAAGTAACTATCTCCATATTATACCCCCATTCTGAGGAGCTTCCGGACCAGACACTTTTTAGAACATAGAAAGTGGAATCGTGATAGTCAAACTGCCACACATCCAAAACATTCCTCTTACAATCAAACCTTCTGTCCCCTTGCCATTCTTTACACACCAACTTTCCATCAGAATCTATATATTGATAATATGTCACCAACTCCACCATTGTTCCTCCACCGATGTTCCGTGTAGTATAAAACTTATACTTTCCGTCTGGAGAGGCAGACACTCTGATTGGATCGTTTGAAGTCCTATTCCACTGGTGGAATGTAACAGGGTTCGACAAGTGAAATTCCAATCGGCCGAGAAAAATATCCTCCCATAAATAATTATAATGATTTAAGCGATTTTCATACCACTTTACGTTTATTATGTCAAATTCCTTCTTGATATCCTTCACGCTTTTATACGGAGTCGTCTTAATGTTGAGCCTTCGCGCTTGAGAGGCAATAGAATCAATTTCTATATCTGAAAAGTTGTGATTTTCTATCCTACCGCCTGTAATAGAGTTAAGATAGTAGTAATTGGGACTATGAACGATTGGCAATTCCTCATTAGACAGGTTATGGTCTTCCATTCTGTCACCTGTAACAGAGTCGTAATTGGAACTTTGAATAACTGACAGTTCCTCATTAGACAGGTTATGGTCTTCCATTCTGTCACCTGAAATAGAGTCGTAATTGGAACCATGAACGACTGACAGTTCCCCATTAGCCTCCTTACCGCCTTTGCTTTTACAACCAACCAGCAAAATGGCGCAAAAAACGACAAGAGCTGCACGTTTCAGGTTCCCTGCCACCTTTGAATAAGCTTCACTATTGCCCGCGTAATTGCCATAACGATGACCAATGCCAGCAACGCAATTACGTTGCTTGAACGAATTGAACAACAAGTACGACTTCCCGCAACGAAAGACTCCAGTAAAAATATTGACAAGACGATAATGTTTGTGCGAGATAAGTTTTTGCAGGCACTCACTGCGATTAAATTCTATCATAAGATTGCTTTGTTTTCAAAAAGTGGAAATAAGGACATTTTTTGTAAATCGGTGACAAAAGTATTATTCTTTCTGATAATCCGCAAGATGTAAAGAGATTTTTTCTTGTTCGGAGTAAAGTCGATATCGGTTTGAAGATGCCGGCAGGTGTGTAGAGACGCGATTAATCGCGTCTCTACCAACACACATCTTAATCCTTGTTTTAGTGGAAGTTCCTATCGGAGGAGTTCCAACAAGAACAGATAGAACGCTATAAAAGTCTTAATCCTTGTTTTAGTGGAAGTTCCTATCGGAGCTATATTTCAATTACTCCATGGCTATCTGAGCGATGTCTTAATCCTTGTTTTACTGGAAGTTCCTATCGGAGCGACACAAAAGAAAATGAAAAGACAGGAAATTATTAAGTCTTAATCCTTGTTTTACTGGAAGTTCCTATCGGAGCCATTTGCATTTATAATAATGATATTTAGCATATAATCTTAATCCTTGTTTTACTGGAAGTTCCTATCGGAGTTGTTCAAACATGTCGAACACAAACCGAAAGTCACTGTCTTAATCCTTGTTTTACTGGAAGTTCCTATCGGAGCAGGATTACTTCTGCATACTAACTTTGGGTTATTAGTCTTAATCCTTGTTTTACTGGAAGTTCCTATCGGAGCAACCTATTGGCAGTACACTACCGCTGATGTCGAGAAAGTCTTAATCCTTGTTTTACTGGAAGTTCCTATCGGAGAGTACGACAAAATAACCGTTGACGAATTTCAAAAACGTCTTAATCCTTGTTTTACTGGAAGTTCCTATCGGAGGTGCCATGCTGACAACTGAAAAAGACGCTTATTGCTGTCTTAATCCTTGTTTTACTGGATGTTCCTATCGGAGTGTTATCTGACTACACTTCAAAGATTAATGATGGGATGGGTCTTAATCCTTGTTTTACTGGATGTTCCTATCGGAGTGGAAAACACAAACACTGTTGAGACAATCAACGTGGCGTCTTAATCCTTGTTTTACTGGATGTTCCTATCGGAGATCCAACAAAATTAATGAATGTTTGTAATATATTCGTCTTAATCCTTGTTTTACTGGATGTTCCTATCGGAGTGGCTGCTGAATGTAGCTATGATAATTTATATGATAGTCTTAATCCTTGTTTTACTGGATGTTCCTATCGGAGTCCGCAAAAAAAATGTCCAAATTCGTCATGGACATGAAGTCTTAATCCTTGTTTTACTGGATGTTCCTATCGGAGCTAATTACCATATCAGTATTATTAATTGTAGTAATGGGTCTTAATCCTTGTTTTACTGGATGTTCCTATCGGAGTATATGAAGGCGTTCACAATCGTATTGCCCGACAATGTCTTAATCCTTGTTTTACTGGATGTTCCTATCGGAGTGAAAACAGAACAAGAACGTAAGTATGAAAAAGGCGAAGGTCTTAATCCTTGTTTTACTGGATGTTCCTATCGGAGTTAACAAAGTAAAAAGCAAAAGTGTTACACACACTTGGGTCTTAATCCTTGTTTTACTGGATGTTCCTATCGGAGTAGGAGAAAACAAAATGAAAAACAAGGAAATTTTGGGTCTTAATCCTTGTTTTACTGGATGTTCCTATCGGAGTGGAAGGAATTTTCAAAATGTTAAATAAAAAGTTGGTCTTAATCCTTGTTTTACTGGATGTTCCTATCGGAGCAATTCAAACGGAGTTGTTGACCCTGCAAAAATTGCAGTCTTAATCCTTGTTTTACTGGATGTTCCTATCGGAGTATATATGTATTAGAAGTTGTGCCCGACACGGAATTAGTCTTAATCCTTGTTTTACTGGATGTTCCTATCGGAGCGATGAGGCGGTGGAATACGAGAACTACAACTGCGTTGTCTTAATCCTTGTTTTACTGGATGTTCCTATCGGAGTTATATATAAGTATTTGAAAATCAATAATTTATTAAGTCTTAATCCTTGTTTTACTGGATGTTCCTATCGGAGAATAAAAGAAAAGTACGAAGAAATCACAAATAATGTTGTCTTAATCCTTGTTTTACTGGATGTTCCTATCGGAGCACACAAGGAAATTAAACAGACAATAATGTCAGAGTTGGGTCTTAATCCTTGTTTTACTGGATGTTCCTATCGGAGTCAAGTTACTTGACTAAACAAGTAACAGACAAATTTGTCTTAATCCTTGTTTTACTGGATGTTCCTATCGGAGAGGTCTATGACGTGTCGAACGCCAATGGTTTACTTGTCTTAATCCTTGTTTTACTGGATGTTCCTATCGGAGACCAAATTTTGTAAATTATTGATAATAAACTATATATAATTAAAATACAAGGCGTTTATGATAATTCTCATCATCTTTTTGTACCTTTTACGCTACAAAAGTACATAATATTTCAAAATGTCAAAGAACTAATAAAACTATTTTATGGCGTGCGTCCGCATGGAACCACTCAATCATCATCTTGGGCAGGTATCTTCCGCCATGAACGCACCTGACTCGGCTTGTTACGCTCTATCTTCACAACCATGATTTCTATCCGGTCCCCCTTGTTGATGCTTTTGCGCCGCTTGCTGCTTTTCTCCCTGAAGAAGCCTGAATTTCTCTGTTTGGTGACAAAGGAAACGAAGCCCTTATCCTCATTGATATGGGTCACTTGCACCACCACAGGTTTCGCTGTGCCGATAAACTTGTCTTCCGCCCAAGCCGAATGCTGGAGATATAGCACACGGTTGTCCTTTGCAGCCAGTACATCAGTCAATTCCTGCTGGCTTAAGTATCGGTGGATGCTCGCTGGAATTCTCCATTTGTTCTCCATGCGGATCCTGACCACTTCCTCAAACTCGTGTTTTGCTTCGGCATAGCAGCCTCTCTCTAACAATAGGATGGCCATCCTTTCCCTCAGGGCAATGCTCATCCGATCGGGTGTTCGGCATGTCATAGCCTTGCATAATGCGGAAAAACGCTGCTCCACGTCGCTGAGACTGTCGGCAATGAGCTCCCAAATCCAGAACTCATTCGGTTTTTTCTTCAGTAATGGCTTGATGTGTCGCTCAATTTGCGCATCGCTTCCGCCCGTCACAATCATTAGCTTGATCAGGTAGTATGGGAGATAGATGTAAGTCGGATGCCTTTCGCATAGTTCCTCAAGCCGAGGAATCCATTCGTCAATGTCGGATTTGACGCCCTGCGACAAAAGTGCCTTGGAGTAAGCCATATATGTCTTCTCGGCCAACGAAAGCCCTTTCTTCCCATCGGGCAAAGTGGGTTCGGTGAAGTCGTTGGGAGTGAGATTGTCGAAATTCCACCAACGGCAAAATGAAGCAAAGCCCAGCCATTGGTCTTTCACCTTCAGGAAGGTGTTCAACATGCCCGAGTAAATATCGCCGGGTTTGGAGACATCCCACTGCGACACTTCTTTCCACAAGCTATCCAAAAAAGGAGTAGAGGCGGTGTCGCCTACACATTTCCGGACCATATTCCTGACCACCGCAAACATGGCGTTTAGAAACATCTCCTCATCGGAAGGCACCTTAAGATCCGTCACTTTCTTGACGCACCGTAGGAATGCGTCCTGGTTTCCCAAGCTTGCACTTTGCTTGGCATAATCGTAAACGACCCACATCATGGCGCGTTTTGACCAGATGCTTTCGGGGTCGGTCAAAGTCAACTCCTCGGCGGCGAAATACGCCTCCCGAAGTTTTCCCTCCTTGCGGAGTTTTGATATGTCGGCAAACTGGGTCATTTCAGAAAAACAGTGTGTTGGATGTTTTGATAATCACATCCACATTAATGGTCTGTCCTATTACCTTCATGGCTTTCAGGTAGTCTGTCGAGATGGGTACAACGAGGATGCTGTCTTCGTTGTCGTAGCAGGCCTGAACCTCGGCGAGGTCGCTCTTTATTTGCTCGTATTTCGCGATGGGAAGATCGGCCAGAAAGATGGATTTCTGTACGCGGGTGCATCCCTGTCGCTCAAGGTATTTCACCACATGACGACGCACTTTGTTGCTCTCTATATCGTACATTACAAAAAATAACATTTGCGTGGCAGGTCTTTTTTTGTTTTTCACTATTCCGAACACTATTTTCAAACGCTCCTCCAACGAAGGCAGCTGGTCCAACTCATCGGACGGATGATTGGGAGGGGAATTGTCCTTCAATCCAGCAGCCTTCAACTTGGCCATTTCCTCCACAAAACTCAAAGGCGGTTTCTTTTTCCTTGGCATAACTTACGTATTTTCTATCAAAAATGACTGTATCAGGTTAACTGCCAAATCATTGAACTCATCGTCCGTGCCCGTACGTGGCGACTTCACCACCGAAAAGCCCCGCTTGCCATAAAAAAGGTTTACCTCCGCTTGTCTTAACCGCATCTTCAGCCGTATTTTCTTTCCATAAGAGATATTGATGACTTCCGCCACCTCCACCCCAGTCTGGGTGATGTATTTCCGCAAATCATCCATTATCTCGTTCAGCTGTTCGGGCACATAGACCGGTTTCTCCAGTTTCTTGGCAGCTTTAGGATTCAGGATGGCCTTGATATTGGCCAAGATATCGCCGTCCACATCGGCCTTGAGTTCTTTCGTGTCTTCCTCCACCTGCTGCTTTTTCGTCACCTTTTCTTCTTCTTCAAGATGATGCTTCAAGTCAAACAAAGCAGTCGGGTCGTCGGCATCGACAAACCGCCCTATATTCACTGGCACAGCATCTGGACGATAAAACGCATCAAGGTCCACACTCACAAAACAGGCCCGGGTCACATCGCAGGTCTGCTTGTCAACCACCTGTTCTATCTGGTATTGTCGGGCAAACTGCTGGGTAAAAGCCTTGTAGAACAGGGAGAAGAGACCTTTATCATAGCAGCGTTCCGACAGTTTGAACAGCACCTTCAGTCCATCCTCCCCCGGCGACACAAAGCAGAGCACCACCCGGTCATCCTGAACTATGCGCTGTTTAAGCGCTTCCACCGACAATTCCTTTTCAGAGATTTTGTCAATATCCAGCATAAAGTATTCGATGTAGGCAAAGTTCTCACTTCTGCGGTAGGGCGGGTTGAAGATGCCGCAGACAATATAGGGCAGTTGCCGCTTTAGGGCACTGTAGCGTTTGTAGTCCAAGGCCCTCACAAGGCGCAACTGTCGAATTTGTGCCTGCGTCTCCGGTTTGGGATTCCGCAGTGCGTGATAGATGTTCATCACCGGCACTTTCACCAAAGGGTCGTTGGTGGAGATAATATTCTTTCCGAAAAGGATCATAGTTCCGCTTTTTTAAATTGTTGTGCCAGATTTTGTGCATAGAGGAATATCTGATGCTGTCGTGAGCGCACATTGCCTTTCACTTCCACGGATTCCTCCAGGTAATCGTTCAACGACTGTATAAGGACGCGCCGCCCCAAGGGTTCGAGCCAGTACGAGCCGTCTGATTGCACCGAGTAATACTCGTCGGTGACGGCATTTTGGAGGAGGAGGGTATAGACCACATAGTCCACCCACACGCGATAGAGTTCAATCACATCGTACACCAGCACAGGGCGGTTGTAGTCATCGCGGTGAAGCACGCCGATGTAGGGGTCGATGCCTGCCTTGATGAGTGCGCCCTCCACTTTGCCGTACAGCACACCATATCCGTAATTAAGGAAGGCGTTGGGCACATCGAGGGCAGGATGCTGGCTGCGTTTCTCGAACCTGTAGTGTTCGGGGAGGAACATATTCAAGGCCTCAAAATAGATTTTGGAGGCAAGTCCCTCCCACCCCCGCAACGTGGAGGAGATATCGGAAATCACCTCACCGTCGATAGCAGCAATCTTTGTGCGGTAATCTTCCAGTCGGCGGATGGCGGTCTGCACACGGTTGGCAGTAGGCTCGTCATGTGCGGTCATTGCGAGGATCAAGGCTTGCTGATTCTCGATTTTGCGGCGGATGACATCCTTAATCCAGTCGATGGCATTATGGGAGAGCGAGAAATTGAGTTGTCCCTTACGGATGGTGGACACGGAGCCGTACTTTGGAGACCAGATGCGGCCTATGACATTGCCAGAGCGGTCCATAAATACAACCTCGATTTCGCGTTCCACGGCGAGCATCACGGCATCGGATGTGATTTGCGCCCCTTTGGATATCTGGATGGAAGTGATGCCCTCGGCGGGCACGCGCTGCCGCCCCTCCGAAGTGGAAATCACAAAGCCCTCATTGTCGCGGTTGAGGGATGTTCCGAATGAGTTAATGATGAGTTCCATAGAGCTGGTTATTCAATGAAGGGTTTGTTTAAAAGATGGATATATTGCTGAGTACGGGTCACAGCGGTGTAAATCCATTGATATTTTTCCTTGGTGGGATTGAGCAACTTATTGCTCATATCTACAAAGACATGTTTCCACTCACCGCCCTGTGCCTTGTGGCAAGTCACTGCATAACCAAAGTTGCAGCGCAAGGCATTCAAATAGGAATCGCGCAGTAAGGCTTCGTGAAACTGCTCTTTGTTGTGCTTCTGCGTGATACAACGCTTTTTCATTCGTTGCACGAAATCAACAAACAGTGCGGTTTGTTTGCCCGAATCAAGGTTCAGTGTGCCGGAATAAAGTGTATCCGTGAGCAGTAGGGAAGCCACCTCCCGCTTAGTGAAAAGTTCACGCAATTTCACCGGAACAAACGTGAGATTGGCTAGAAGAAACGCTTTTTCGTAAGAAATTTTCATCACCTCTACCATATCCCCATTCATCAACCCCGTTGGATAATTATTTTGAATAACCATTAGGAGATCGCCTTCCTGCAGTTGCAGATTCACAATGCCCAACTTGTTCCGAATTATTGCAGACAACTCTGCACATTTTTTGTTGCTTGGAGTGATAAATATTGCACTATTGTACCCCTCGTGTTTTACAATTTCCACATATTTGTCAGTCATTGCTCCAAAATCATAATAAAGAGAAGTCTCTTTGCAATGACGAAGAGGCACACGCCCCCATACCCTTTGGTATCCATAAACGGTTTCTTTTTCAGGAGCGTTCTCACAAAGTTTACGAATTTGTTGCGAAGCAGGAATCAAGGTGCTGTCATCTGATTGGCGGAATATTTGAGTCAGCGAGTGTTCTTCGGCGGTCATTCCGAAATGCTGCCGGAAATATTCCGGGTTAAGAGCTGGAGACTGCACCTCCTGAATAGGCGGCAGTTGGCAGGGGTCGCCAACAAAGATGAACTTGCTTTGAGGACGTGGGTCAAAAGCCAACAGTTCCTTGAGCAATCTGCCTGACCCGAATTTCGCCTGAGTGATGTTCTTTTCCTCAACATCCGCTACCATCGACGACTCATCCACCACGTATATGGTGGGTTCTGTATCTTCGGTATTCAAAGTCACCGCTTCAAAGTTGAGGAACAGCTGTCCTGTTTTCCCGACAATGAGTTCTGTTTCCTTTGTTTCCGACAAGTCTTTGTTCAAGTCCGTGAACGTGTAAATCATAGAATGGATGGTTGCGGCTTCCGTATCGCACACATTCGAGAGCACCTTGGCTGCCCGCCCTGTGGGTGCCAGTAGCCGGAATTGGATTTTCTTCCGTTTGAGTTCCTGTATCAAAAAGCGCATCAAGGTGGTCTTGCCTGTACCTGCATAACCTTTGAGAATGAAGACGCGTTTGCTGTCCTGCTGCACGAAAGATTTCAATGCATCAAGGATTTTCTCCTGTTGGGTGCTTAGGGTGATGTTGGAGGTGTTCATGACAACTTATATTTTCTAAATTGCACAAATTGGAAAAAAGATTCTTTCCTTCCGTCGGGATATTCCACGGTTTCGCGCCGGGTGGTGGATGCCACGCAAGGGATTCCAAGGATATGCAGTCGCTGCACGAGCGCGAAGGTGAAGGTCATTTCGCCCATCAGATGCACTGTAACATCCTGACCCTCAGATATTTCCAAAACTTTACAAAGATACTCATCGACGATAGACGCGATATAGTCCTCATCGCCGACAGGATCCACCGCAGGGAAAGGCAGGTCAACAATTTCGCCCGAAAGCTGTCTCGCAGCTTCGGTCTGCTCCGCACTCCAGTTGGCGGACGGGTGGTTGGAGAGGTTCAGGAACATAATTATTGATTATTATTTAGTTTATAAAAACAAGTGATAGTACGCTCCACAAACTCGTTTACTTTTGCTTCGATTTCTTGTGGAGATGGCGAGTTTTCGTTGAAACCAGCATGATTGAAGTTATTTCTATAATCGCGGATTTCTTGGTAAATATGAACAAGTTCGTTATTGTGTTTGCCGACAGACATTATCCATTTGTCCTGCAAAACACTCTCGATATCAACAATCTGAGTATCAGACAATTCTATCGGCCATTTGTCTTTACGGTTTTGCTTGTGGTTGATTTGAATATTCAATGCAATTTCCACAATTAGGCGCATATCTTTATCCATCAAATCAAAACCATGCCTTTCGCAGAAAAGGGTTACAAAATTTTCTCTGAGCATAGTTATGGCTTGTTGGAAAAGGCCATTTTTAACACACCATTTTGCTGCTTGAAAACCATTCATAAAGTTAGGAAATACCGAAAATTCTTCCAACGAGGTATCAACTTTTTTTAATATCTGATGAAGTGGCTCGTCTTCGGGATTTACATCTTTACTTTCAAGGAAATCTGACAATTCACTTTTAAGACTTGAAAGGCTTTCCGAATTATGTATCTGTAACCCACGGCAAGTCTGACGCTCTTTTATGACAGTTTCAAGTTTGTCAACAATTTTTTTCAAAACATCGGATTTGATAATAGACTTTAATTCCACGAGTTTGGTGACATTTCCGCTATCAAGGTAAGTACCAGCTGCGTATGTCCAATCCTGCAATACCGAAATAGAAGTCAAATCCATTATTGGCTTAGAATCGGTTTCTGCCATAAAGTTTCCGTAAGTGATTGACTTTACGGTTACTTTTTTCAAGAACTTTGAATAATTAATGAGAACGGTCAGAAGCATTGGCAGATAACGGAATGCATGGGTTATATCAAAATACAACTCATCTCCATCGTTTATTTCGTTGAAAATTGTATCAAAAATATCCCATATTTCATCCGTGTCTTTGCCGTCTTTGATTGGTTTTGGTGTGAGGACAAATGGAAAATCCATTTTTTCGGACTCAGCTTTCAAGCCCTCTTTTTCAACGGGTTTGACCTGTCCGGCAACTCTTGCCATACCCTTATTCCACTGGTCGCTTTCAGCTTTGGATGTTAGAAATATTATCGCCACGTCATTTACCGTCCATGGATTATTTTCGACAGTACATTTTTCAACAAGATATTTCAATGTAGCAAGTTGAATATACCTTGTGGTGAACACAGGTCTTTCGTTGGCGGAATATGTACATTCCCCGTAGGGCCCCGTACCAAGTATTGATATAAACACTTTTCTTGCCATAATTTATTTCGTATTAATGTTAAACAATTCACTGTCCAAAAGCAAAGCTAATGCTTTTTCAGGAGGTAAACCAAGATTATCGTCTTGTAATGAGAATGAAATGATGCCATTGTCCTTGCATTTTTCCCGTGCCAGAATATTCATTGGTGCATTGGTTACAAACAAGGCCTTACACCCCATACCTCCGTAATTTTTTACTGCTGCGGTAAACTTATCTATATCTGTGACTTCATGTATTTGCGTCTTGCTCTCTACAAACAACAGTTTACCGCCTGCATTTAAAATAATGTCTATTTCATTTTTGGGGGCATTATTTGAAGCAGGAAACTTACAGTTCAGTCGTATATCAGATGATTTATTCCATAATGCGAGCAGATTTGCCACCTTGTACTCAAACCATCCTGAATTAATTAGCAATTGACGCAAATGAGGAGATTTCAGTGTCACATTCAACACTTGCCCTCTGGCATTCCTTATACGACAGAGGAATTCTTTAGAATCTTTTTTCCAAAATAGTTCCGACCCGTTGGCAGTAATATATTCCGTGACATTTTGATGTTTTTCGAAATTATTCACCAACTCTTTGAATTCCGTAAATGAATGAGCCCGAATTTTTTCTATTTGTTGCACACAAACTTTGTCGGCATCATCATAACTGCCAAAAGACCTGTAATCCTTCAATTGATTACCGCGAAGCCGAAACTGAGCATCCATATCAAAATCCACCTTACGAGCACTTTTGTTCGACAAATTCCAAAGCATATTGTTCTGATCCACATAGAATAGCGTGGCGTTTGGCATTGTGCCGATAATTTTTGCAAAATAGAACGCCCACGGTTTGGTTCCGCTTGAGATGTTCACCGACACTTCATCGTCTTTATACTTTTCTGCGCACAGGGCAACTTTCTTCTCAATATCATTCAAATCCACAGGATCCATTTTCCGCCTTTCCGAAGGTATTTTCACTTCCTCCGAAATTCTTTCAGCAATTTCCCGCGATTCATCCGAATAGATATAGACTATCTTGTCGGGCTGTGTGGCCACGATGCCAGTGTAAACCGGTGCCGGCTGCCCGCCGACGAGGGTGATATGGACTTTCATAAATTCTCATTTAAAAGGTTTGATATTGCATACAAAGGATAAACCCGGATATTGTCATAGCTGGCGAAATTTTCCATCGAAGTACGTACACCATACTCGGAGTTCTTCTCTTTCATGAAAACCCTCAAACTTTGCATACTGCCTTTAGAGCTCGATTTCACCTCAACGGGAACAATCCCCTGCCCTACTTGAATCACATAATCCACTTCAGCCTGACTGTCTTTCTTTTCCCTATGCCAGCAATAGAGCCGCTTGCGCTCATAGCACGAACCCGCTTTCATGATTTCCGATGCCACAAACACCTCGGTCAACGAACCCTTGTTGGACAAATTTTCAATGCCTTGTATAACCAAATCCGCCATATTCAATCCCAACATTCTCAAAAGGACACCCGTATCGAACAGTGCCATGCGTTGATAGCGATCGTTGACTTCCGCACCCAAAGGAAGGCCATTGGCAGATGTGTGAACAACAGGGTAAACAAGCCCGGCTTTTACAAGCAATTCCAGGGTGAGTTTCACCTGACTTAGCGACAGGTTGTCATTGACATTGGAATACACAAATCTGCCTTGATGCTGGCGGGCAACAGATTCCAACACCATAGTCAATCGTTCTTCGGCAATGCGACGGTGGTATTTCTTGAAATCGTCTTTGTACGACTCCACTAAATCGTTCAGCACCAACTGACAGTTTCTTAAATCCTGACTTGCAACATATTCCGACACCACTTTGGGCATGCCGCCCATCAGAATAAAAATATTTAATAGTTGCAAAAGTTTGTTGTGAACAATTTCAAAAAGAGGATTTTGTGGACTGGCATTTCGATAGGCTTCGACCAGCATTTCTTCATTGTTTGCTCGCAAAAACTCTTCAAAACTAAGAGGATACATAAAGACAGACCGTATTCTGCCCACGCCGAAGGAGGGCAGGTCTCCCAATACGAATTCAAGCAACGAGCCTGCCGCTATCAAATGCAGTTCTGGATATTGCTCGTAGAAATAGCGCAATTTGTTGATAGCTTCCGGACATGCCTGGATTTCGTCAATAAAAAGCAGTGTTTCACCCGCCACAACCGGTTTTTTGACAAGATATGATATTTGGCGACAAATTTCCTGTGGTGTATGTCCCTGTGAAAACAAACCATGCAATTCCCTATGTTCGTTCAAGTCGATTTCAACATAGTTTTTGAAACTTTTGCCAAGATGCCTCACACTTGAAGTTTTCCCAACCTGCCTGGCCCCACGAATCAAAAGCGGCATTCTGTTGTCAGAATCCTTCCATTTCAACAATTCGCCATCTACGTCTCTTACAATATATTCCATATTTCAAACTTTAATTTTCGGTAGCAAAAATACGATTTTTATTTCAATTTTCGGCATCGGAAAATGAGTTTAAATTTCAATTTTCGGTATTGAAAATAATAACTTCAAAGCCAAAGCCGACCAAAGTTCAAACTTTGCCAAATCCAAATCTTCGATTCGTTTCCACTGCGGATTACCTATCTCGGCATCGAAAGTGAAGTTCACATTATCAACAAGCACCTTGAACACTACACCTGTGTGGCAATGCCCAACTTCGGTTTCTTCTTCGTTAATCATACCTGCAAGTTCAAATTGGTTTTCGCTTAACTCGACACCAACCTCTTCCATAAACTCACGTCTAAGACCATTGACAAGACGTTGCGAAATGGTATCGCCGCCATCGTGGTCATTTATATGACCACCAATGCCTACAGAAAAAACATCGGCAAGACGTTTCTCCGAACCATGTCGCTGATAACAAAACACTTCGCCTTGCTGATTGAGTAATACGGCGTATGGAATAAGCTGCTTGTGAGTGAAATCGTTTTCTGCTACCGACCTGTTTATATATTCATACGGCAATGAATTGATGTTGTCAACACTCGCTTTCCAAATTTGCTCGCTCATATCGAACTGCCTTTTCATTGCATCAAGAGACACGCATATCACATTTTCGTCTTTCATAACAAACCTTTTTCAATTAGGTGAGCCAAATCATGCTCCACGTTTCTGATCAACTGTTTCTTTCGTTCATACGGATAGAAAGCCGAGCGGAATCCGTTGCATATTAATTGTAGGATATCCCATTTCGACAGTCCTCCTTGTGTCATACGTGCAGCCTTATGCAGTTCATGGGTCATGCCTGTTATTGATATGCCTGGGTCATCAGTATTTACAGAAACCTTCAGTTCCTTGTCGATATAGGCTTTGAGCGGATATGCAGACAAATTGGCTGTCTCTTTTGGAAAATAATTGTCACGGAAGCCCACAATCTGGAAATTGCTCGAAGGACACAACTCCACTCCTATACCCCGTTCCAAGAATTTGTTCAATAAATCCTTATTTTCAAGTAAATGCAAGCCATGTCCTATTCTTTCCGCATTCAAGTGATACACCGCTTGCCAAATGCTTTCAACTTTTTCCGTTTCTCCCGCATGAATGGTTATGTTGTAGCATTCCTTCATAATATCCATAAAAGAATTACGCAATTCCTCTGGAGTTTTAATACTCTCATTTCCCGCAAGGTCGAAGCCACGGAAGAATTTCTTGAAAAGAGCATTGTCTTTCATACGTTTTACCAGATCAACATAATCAGAAGTAGAGTCTCCTCGATGACGTGAAATAATAAAAATGAGAGATGTTTCGAGTTTTTCGCTCACCGAATCCATCAAATGGCAAATTGATAGAACAACATCTTCCACAGAGAAATCTTTTTGTGCATAATTGAATGGCGAACAACGGATTTCCAGATATTTCACATTCTCATTGATGCAACGATTCAGCAACAAGTTCATTGTCTGTTCCAGACTGTGCGGATGGTCGAGAAGCGAAGAACCTTGCAAATCGCCAAGTTGTTCGTATTTTTTTATTCCGACCTTGCAAAAACTTGTCTCGAGATTATTTCCATACCAACGTTTTATCAATTCATCTTCTTTGCCTTTGAATTGCTGCAGAATAGGTGCCGCTATACAACTTTTAGGAACATCATACTGTTCTGAAAGCGCTTTTACCTTTTTTTTCCATCTTGGAGTGATATATTTCAAAGAAGTGGAATAATCAATATGGTTAAGCCATGCAGCATATTCGGAATTTTGTTTTGCAAATTTCTTTACAACATCGTCTAATCCAATTGCAACCTCAACAATTTCATATGGATTCAGCACACCTCCCAAATGGCAATGCAAATCTGACTTTGGCAACTGTCTAAGCCAAGCCAATTCATCATTCTGCATATCGGGATTGACGCCTATGTGATCTTTTTTCAGTTGATCTATCCTCGATGGTGGCAAAGTATATAACACATGAAAATTCGAACGCGCCTCGTGCTCCTTCAAATAGTAGGATGTATAAAAATGTTGCGATTGCTGTTTCTGTCGTTCTATATCAGCAAGGTAATTAGTTGAAGGCGAACAGAGAAGGAATGTTTTCTTATCAAAGCTGACCTTTTGCGGTTTCACGGCCTCGTTGGGAGCCAAAGTACCCATCAGCATTGGCACTGCTTCTTCTTTCTTATCACCAAGAACATGCAACAAATTGTCGCACCCGAAAATAAGAGCGGCATCCTGCATATCGGTGCTCATGGTCTTGCGCCCGCATGCGAGCGAGAGATATAATTTACCATTCCCTTTTTGCTGATGACCGTAAGCCACTACACGAAGCAGCAAATCGTGAAATGCTCGGGCATCGCTTTCATTCACAATGTCGGCGACACCATCGAGCACAAACACTCGGATTGCAGCACCATATTTGGAGCAGTTTTTGAGAATATAGTCGTAACTTTCCTGGACACTGAGAATATCGTTACCCTTGGGTTTGACGATATGCTTTTGGTCTGTAGCCACAAGCCAAACTTCATCCAGACGGGTGAGACCTTTGCGCATTTCGCCAACAACCGCATTGCCGCGATAGAAATCCGTCTCACCGTCGTAATTGAACAGTCCGACGGTTTCTTCAATAATGTCGGGGGTGGCGCCGAGGGTGGAGATGAGGAGATTGGACATTCAATAATTACTTTTTGGTTATTTCTTCAAGCCATTGAGATGCTGTGTCTGAACCTACAAATTTTGATATTTGCTGCCATGCCGAATTTTTGAAATCATTCCAGTTGATTTTTTCTTTCTTATCAGGATTGGCAATCAATCGTTTGACAGTATCAAACAAGGCAGACTGTTGCTCAATAGGAACTTCTGCGACGGATGCAGCTTTCAACCACGATGACACCTTTTGTGCGCACACCTTGAATGAAGTAACCTTATAGTTTCCTTCATTAGGACCGAACTCGTATTTTTCATTCAGCAATTTTGACAAACCGCCTTCGGCCTTTTCTTTTTGCGCCTGTAAGCGTTCTTGCTCTTGTCTTTCCGCGTTCTCTTTCAAGGCACGTTCCATTTGTAATTGTGCAACTTTGCCTTTCAAGTAATCAACATCTATAATGGTTTGCTTTTGTTCTGGGAAAGCATCGCATAAAGATTGATATTTGCTCAATGCATCTTCGTATTGTTCAGCATCGACCAACTGCTTAATTTCGGCAAGAGATTGCTCAAATTGCTTTTTACGTTCTTCCATTTCTCGTTGCTCTTTTGCAGTTTCCTCAGCTTTGATACGAATAGCTTCCAACTCTGCCAATCGCTCTTGCTCTTTACGTTGTCTTTCTGCTTGTCGATTCTCTTCCAAGCGTTTCACTTCCTCTTCGCTCAACGCGCGCAGTTTTACAAAACCCATCAAAGACAGATTGCCGTCCCAATCTGCTATTTTTCGCGATTTTGCTGATTTATTCCCATCCAACAATCCTCGTGACACTTTCTTGCTTGTGTCCAGTCCATTTATGTAAAAATCATTGAACTGCCAATCTCCTGTTATGGAATGGAATCCAGAGCCTGCCGACATCTTCAATACACAGTAAGAGCCGTCCGAAGGAATTTGACTCAAAAGTACGTCAATAGAGTCAACAATTTCATTGCTACGCTCCGCATAATATTTCTTGAAGAACGCCTTTTCTTTTTCCAGATAATCTTTTGTATGCTGATTAATGATTCCAAACAACGTTCGAATATCATTTTGCAGAATCGGTCGTTTCTTTTCTGTTTTAATATGTGTCCGATGTTTTTCGTTGTTTTTTTCATAGCTATCATACAATTCCAACGACATCATCAGCGAAGCATATCCCTTTTGCTTCGGCGTAAGGCTTTCGTACAACGTGTTAAACCCTGTGGACTTAAAATGTTCATCAGTAAAAGAATTGCCATCACGATTAGTCTGCTGATGTTTCCAACCGCCTTGCCAATTGTTTCCATTGCCTCGAAGATTGAAAATCTTGGTATTCACCAATTCCGTTTTGTCAAATTCCGCATCCGAAATTTTGATAAAACGCATAAACTCGTCGCCATCATTTGATGAACCGAAAATGAATGATTCAAAAGGTTTTCTCCTTTGGTTTGCTTCGGAAACAGCATTAACAATTTCATCTTTAGGCGCAATATAATCTAATAATACAGAACGGATAGCACCTTTCAATGAACTACCCGTCAGTACGGGATTACCTCCAAGTTGATTCTTGACAAAAGCCTTTACATCGTTGTCTGTTTCTGCTGGAAATGGCATAGAAAAATCAGAAACATCATCCAAATTACCTGCCAATTTCAATTTAAGTCTTTCTTCATCCTTGGATGCAAAACAACTTGTCAGATCATCAACTTTTATGCCGTTGGCAATCATCTTTTTCAAATTGAGTTTGTAAAGCGTTCCTTTGTCAACGACAAAGTCAACGCCACGCACCCAATCCTTTTCCTGTCCTGCTCCAATCGAAAGCGGTGTTAACACTTCGATTTCAAGATTGTATTTTTTGTTGATTCCTTCCATATCACTTCACATTTATTGGTAAGAATAAGGCACGTCCGCAACGCCAGACAGGATGCTCTACCATTGGCAAGTCAGGTTTAAGATTAATTCCAACTCGACCTAAAGTCTCAATGCTGTCACATTGGCACTTGAACACTGAAGCTGCCGTAAATGCATAAATCACATTCTTTCGCAATGTGTTGTTTGGCGGTGTTGTAATCCAACCTCCACGACGCTGAAAATCGTAAGCCACATCGTCCGAATCGAGCAATGCTTGCAACTGTTCTTTTGATTCTGGAACAAACGACGAAAGCGACATTGCGAAATCAGCGGCATCGGGCATATCTATCTCTATCGTGTCCTTTTCGTATTCAAAATAACCATTGCCCACATTGCGGTCGGTACCAATACCCTCATGTTGAAGAAGATTCAAAGCCCTTTCAAGCAACGACACGTCACCATCTGCTATGAAAAACAAGCCAGAATAACCCTTGAATGCAACTCTGTCCATATAGAAAGGCTTGGCATCTTCGCTGAAATCGCGTGAAACGGTCACTCGAGGCGACACCTGAGAACTGATGAAATCCTTATCAATAGGCACATCTGTCATATACTCGCCTTGAATGGCATTGCCATCAATAGCTTGTTCGTCGAACAATTGTTCTCCTCGCAAAATTTTGGTGAAATAAGAAGCATCGAGCCACGCAACCTTCTTTATTTTTTTGCGTTCCTCTACGACCTTTTTGGATGACGGTAAAGTTTGCTTCAACGGTTTCGGAAAGAACAAAACCGCATTCTTATCTTCCTTATCTTTCTGATAAAAAGGAAACAAGCTGCTTATTGTACATCCTAAATCACCATCCTTGGGAATCTGTTCGCCGAGTTTTGCCAAGCTCGAAATCAGTGCGGCGTACATGGTATCAGATGCTATCGACTTGAGACTGACACCGTAATCATCGCGGGCATCGCCCAAGTGCAATGGCGAAGTGAAATGCAGTTTATATATATTAAACGTATGTTTCGCCATAATTTACCATGATATTAAATCTGCCACTTCTTTCATCTTCCATTCAGAAGATTCTGAAGCTTCATAATATTTCCACCCTTCAAACTTGATTTGTCCATAGCCACGAGAACCGCTACCACCCAAATAATCATTTTCCAATGCATTTATTGCATCTTTAAACATTAACAAAGAACACTTTTCGTCCTTTTTATCGTCATATTCTTCTGTTTTCCACACATTGATAATAAATTCAGATTTGAAAGATACGCCAGCTGGAACACGTTCTGTTTGTCTAATACCTCCTTTTATGGTCGTTCCTGTGTACCTATCAATTGTATTTTCATATTTATTCTCGGTATATGGCATATCCAAATTGTCGCATCCATCCAACAATTCAATGGATTTATCATCCAAATAAGCATCTCTTACAATGAGTTTGGAAATGCTTTTGTCATCAGTATATCCAAAAACATCATTGATTATCGATGAACCGCCCAATTTTACTCCTTTCGTCTGCTCCAACAAACAACGCATTTTTCCTTTTAGTGAGCTACCTGGAATATACGGTTTCCCCTTATCTATCATTATTTTTATAACAGGGTTATCAATTCCTCCAATTTCGACATTGTCCTTACTGCCACCAATATGAAGTCCTGTGATTAATTTAATAGTGGCATCTATCTTGATTTTCTTTACTAACTGTTTCATTATCTTATGTTTTATTCGTTATCATTTAATTTAATTTACTTTCCTCCGTTGCATCATCATTTAATTTGCTTTCTTCAGCTGCTTTGTGATAGGCAACAATAGCCTCAAATATCTTGATGAAGTTTTTGAACCTTTTTTCAGATTCCTCTTTTGTAGATGCTTTTACACAATCTATTGCTTTAGCAATCACAAAATAAAAATCGTTAATCTTTGCATGTTCATCTTTCGCACGACCAACAGCATACGCCAATTTGGGTTTGAGCAAAACAAAATCAGTTTCATCATATCCTTTCAATTGTTGGCGTTTTACTTCTCCAAAGAATTTTCGCAATTGTGTTGTTGTCAGTTTAGCCCTGTCAACTTTTGTTTTAGTTCTCCCCTTATTATCGGTATAAGAACTCTCGTCATTTGTTCCTAAATAGGAACCAAATTTCTTTGCAAAATCAACAGTAGCTTTTGTTACTTTCACTGTGATTTCTTGTTCTGGAATTAATTCTTTCCAAGCCATAATTATTCATTTTTATCGTTAATACTTTCTTTATCTTTTATTTCTCTCAATTCAAGTTCTGCCCAACGAGCCGCAAGTGACACAAGCCTATAATTGTCAGGCTTAACCAATTGCTTATCTCGCAAATCTTTGCAAAAATCATAGACTACCTTATTATCTTTTTCCTTGCCCATAAAGCGAGTTAGATAATAGGCCGTATGCCACAAATAGCTCATGTCGGGCTTACGCTTGTAGTTTCCATTCTTGTTTTCCTCTTCAATGATTTGATTCTCCTTAACCATGGCTGCGTATGTCATGATTTTATGAAGAATACCTCGTGAAAGACCACATTTATCAATCAAAGAGACAAATTGTTTTTTGCACGATTTTACATAATCGAATTCGCCATCCCAAGTAACGCTTTCGCCGAACATATTGAAAGCGTTCTTTTCCTTCCGATATTTCTTGGCAGCATCTTCAGCATCGCCAGCCAATTCTGCGGCCTTGGCAATTGGGAATTTATCCCGAACCATTGCTATGCCTCCAGAAATAGAAATATCATCACGACCGACAAATTTTTTAAAGTTCTCACGAATGGCTTCTGCAAAATCAATTAGTTTGTCCCATTTTCCGACTGCAAATACATCGTCACCACCTGAATAGAGAATGTTTACATCATTTTTAAACTCATCCTTTTCTCGAATGGTGTTGAGGAATCCGCTAAAGAAATAATCGAGCATGAACGAAAGTGTGGAGTATGCCGAAAAACTCTTGTCTTCTTCTGGCAATCCTTTGATAAAAATAGATCCTAAATTGTCCACATCCATTCTCAACACGCCAAGATATGTGCCGTCGGCAAGTTCTTCGAATGTCTTGTTCTTTTCCTTGTCAACGGTTTGTGCTTGTTTGTTTCCTCCATAGAATTGGAATCCATAACCGCACCCTTTCCCTTTTAGGGAAACAAGAAATCCAGTCTCGTTTATTCTTTTTACTCGACAAACATCTGCCGATGTAATCTTCCTAAAGTCGGCATCTTCGTCTATCAACTCTTTTTGGTCGAACAGATAGTTGCTAACTCCTACACACGACATATGGCATTTAGAGCGGTTTGTCAAATATTTGTTTTCATCATTACCTGTATATGTGATTACAAAATCAGCATCTTTCAACGTGTTCCCTAATTCAGATTGCTCTTTAACTATAGGTAAAACATATGTTTTTTCTGCTTCTTTGGAGTCAATTGGTTTACATTCATCACTTTCAATCCCCGTAACCGCACAAACTTTTGCCTTTTCACTAACTTTTTGCACACCAAACAATTCGTCGTATTTGTTGGTTAGTAGCGACTTGAACTTTTGATTCTTTTGAGTCGTAAGTTTTTCTGCCAGTGTTTGCCATAATTTCCCAATGGATTTCTCTCCAGCACTATCGAAAAGTAAATCCTTGTTTTGGGTGCTATACGCAAATGGTACGTAGTCGAGATTCAAAATCAATTGTCCATGATGTTTTTCCCACAATTCTTCTTCAAACTCATTTTTCAAAGATTGAATGGCAGATAAAACCTTCTCCGTGTTAGGGAGAATCATGTAGAATTTACCACCGGAAGAATAGACTACGTGGGCAAGCGTAGCTTGAATGTCGGGATGAGAAATGATTCTTTGAATAACAGAATCAATCAGCAATTGTAGATAGAAAGACCGACCCTTTAAGCTTACAGCTGCTTTACGTGATGCTATGTTATATATAAATTTCTGAATGCCAGATAAATCTCCGCCTAATAGAATGACAGGTTTTATGCCTTCTTTCAATGAAAGTCTTTTATTGTCAAATGTGAAATCATTAGGATTCTCGGTTTTGTAAACATACAGACAATCGGCAAAAGCAGCAGTTGTTTTCAAATGATCGAACAAACTTACATTTGACATGTCTGTCGTGTTTGACGGAATACACCATGTGTATTTCTTCAAAAGCGAAATCAAACTTTCTGCGAATCCATTAAATGTGTCTGTCGGCAACTTTTTAAATTCATCTTCAAAGTTTTGCCACAACAATGCATATTTTGATTCGTCGTTGCCATCTTCTGCTTTTGTTATGTCTGTTGGGAAAAATCCATTTTCATCTATTGACAATGATTTGAGCCCGAATGCAAAATGGTGATTAGCGTTAAATATTTTGTTGAAAACAGAATACAACGGAATCTTTTTATAACGTTGGTTTCCCCATGTGATGCCATTAGCCTTTCCATTTTCCTCCTCAAGATTATTCTCACGTCTGTCTATACCTGCACTCCACCAATCTGCCATTGAGATTAAAGCTTGTAACTCTGTTGATGGTTTGTGGTGATAGCTCGCCAACTGAAAAATAGAATCCTCTTTTCCGTTGTCAAATACATTATCAACAAGGTCTGGAATTTTTTTCATCACTTGTTCATTGTCCTGTAAAAATTGATGGGTCCATACAGTATGCTGGTATCCGAAACCACCGTTTTCATTCAAGGGACAAAGTAAATCAGCGATTTTACGGGACAAGCTTGACAAACGATTTCTATCGTCCGAGAATAGTTTATCCGCCCTCTGATAGAACTTCCCTATATCATGCAGCAATGCTGCCAAATAGACCTTTTCTCTTGTTGTATCCATATAGCTTATATTTATTCATTATTATTTTCTTTTTTCTCATACATCCTCACCGTCGTCCCGCACCCCAAGCTCACGCCCTTCCCTAAACCCACGTAGTCCGGCAGGCTCACGTTGGTCTTGAACTCCGCGTCGAAGGAGATCAGCTTCACGCCTTTGTACATCACAGTGTGCGGGTCGTCAATGGCTGTAATCCGGCACACCACATGCTTCTCGAACCGGATGCCCAGGCCTTTGGCAAACGACAGGATGTTGGCAGTTAGCAACCGCTCTAACAAGGCGTACTTGGCAGCCAGGCTCTCTTCTTTACAATAAGCGGCATAGTTGTCCTGGTTTAAAGGCAACCAACGCCTGATATGGTATGTGAATTCGCTGTCCCATATCTGAACCAGATGCTGATGTGCATTGACCGTTTCCACTTCCAATTTTACCAGTCTCTCGCCCAATTTCAAATCAAAATTACAAGAAGAAAAAAACTGGCCGATGGCTTCCGTACCCTCTCCCAAACACACGATGGCGGCCTTCTGGTTGATGCGCTTGTATTGTATCAAGGGATAAGCGTAACGTAACCGTCCATCTTCTTCGTGGTTGTGGAAAAGCAGATTTGCATCTTCCATCGCATTTACTATGGCACCACGGAACAACGGCACCTCTTCTCTCATTATTTCATTGACGAAACGAACTGTAAGTACCTTTATTCTCTCCATGTTGTTTCAAATTTTTAGCAAATATACAAATAATATTTCATTGAAACCCTAAGCGTATATATTAAAATATAACGCCGAAGGTGTTCTATCCAAACATGTGCCACCGCGAAAATGTGAAAGAAAAGATACCCGCACAAATCCAGGTCAACCAAAACTCGCAAGCGTCCAGCAACACGATTGACATTGTGCCGCACATTTAGCGATAAAGGTTTCATAATTAAAGATTATGCTATCGTTTGGAATGATTTTTGCACCTTTTGGGGTAAATAAGAGTAAGTCAAACCATTAAAAAGATAGAGAAATGAAAGCATTAAGAGTTTTATTCATGGCCATAGCCATAATAATGACATCAGGTGCAATGGCACAAACCGTTTACAATAGTAGCGGTTCGAGCTGTGGCAAGATTGAGAGTAACGGAACCATCCGCAATTCCAGCGGTTCCAGCGTCGGCAAGTTCGACAGCGACGGCACTATCCGCAACAGTTCGGGTTCCAGCATTGGCAAGATTGATAAAGATGGCACCATTCGCAACAGCTCCGGTTCGAGTATAGGTAAGCTTGACAAGGATGGCACTGTGCGCAACAGCTCGGGTTCCAGCATTGGCAAAGTGGAGAGTGATGGCACGGTGCGTAATAGCTCTGGCTCCAGCATTGGCAAGGCCGCAGGCATCCCCCGCGAGTGGGTGGCTGCCTATTTTTTCTTCTTCCCGTTTTACTGAATTAGACACCCAAATCAGTTTCGGGTGTCTCAAGAAGATTATCTTTCTCATTATAAGTAAATTACGGATTTGAAGATTTTTATGTGACGCTGTCAGGAGCAGATTTACGATATGCAAACCATCAAGAAATAGCCGTACAAACGACTCGTCTTTGAAATCCGCAACTCGGGCTAAGGCTCGATTTGCGGATTTTTTTTGTAGTTTTGCGTTACCAAATCACACCCCTCTCAACAAAATCACAATCGCAACACAAAGCATCAGCTTTATTACCTTGGCGTTGGCACCGTTGTCCGTCACCTGTTTCATCATGGCCAACAACACCGCAACCAATATCAACATTATGATGTCGAAACTGATGCCCTGACACAACGAATAGGGAATCCGCTCTATCACCTCTGCGGATACAGTCAACAGACTGACACACAAATAAAAAACCTTACCGGCAATAATGCCGACAAAGGGCACTGCCGAAAGAACCAACATCACCATACCTAAATACAAAGATATGGTCGCAAGCGGCACGGCTATGATGTTGGAAAACAAGAAATATGTAGAGAAAGTGTGAAAATAATACAGAACTATCGGTGCAATCGCAAGCTGCACCGACACCGAAACACACATCAGCTCCACAACCCGATTCAAGGGGAACGGATATCTGTCAGTATTTGGAAGACTATCGCGAAACAACACAATTCCCGACACCGCCGCGTATGACATCTTTGCTCCCACCGAAAAAATAATGTTGGGATTGATTATCATCAGAATTAAGGCGGAACCACAAATCTTGGCCACAACATTGTTCCGCCTGCCGGTCACTCTGCCTACAGTAGCCAAAGTCAGCATCAGAGAAGCGCGAGTCACAGACGATGAAAATCCGGTTATCGCAGCATAAATCCATAACAGCATGACCGACAACAATGGTGCGATGAATCTTCGGAATCTGCGGCCGGGCAGCAATCCCATAAGAAAAGATATCAGTATGAAAACAGTAGCCACATGCAATCCCGACACACACAAAACATGAATCGTTCCTGCCGCCCTGAAACTCTGTCGCGTATCTTCATCCATCTCATCGTAACCAAGCAGCAATGCCGCCGCCACAGAATACGACCTGTCATCAGGAGCATGTGACTTCAAAATATTCAACAGATTATCCCGAAGCGACATAACACACACCTGGAAATTCTTTTTCGGAACCGTGTCAACGGCAATAATGTCATCTTCACTTGCAAAAACCCTGTAACCGATGTTTCTGTTGAAGCAGTATCGCCTGTAATCAAACTCATCCCCTTCCGAAGGCGGCTCAATCTGCTGCAATGCTCTATGCACTGATACCACATGGCCGTACTGCGGCAGATATTCACTGTTTCTACTCAAATACAAACACACATTAGGATACGACTTATCGGAATCCACGATTTCACAAAGAATTCTGTAAGTTTTCGGACGGTCCTCGGGAGATGATATCACCCTCAACTCAGTACTTTGGGAATCAAGTCCATGACGACTGTAATTATAAAACGGCCGATTGTCACACACTTGCAGGCATATACCTAAAATTATCATGTCAATGAATATCAAGAGCCCGGCAATATATTCTTTCTGATATGGTACTTTCACCGACAACAGAAACATTATTTGTGTCAAAAAAAAACTGCCTGTCAATAGCACAAGCAAAGACCTGTCAGACATTACGAGTTTTTCTGCCAATGCAAGCCCAATGCAAAGAGGAATAATTATCTTTAAAATTGGGTAAATTGCATTTTTAGGCATAATTATTGCATTTAGAATATACTGCGTTTAAATATATATGTCGGAATTTTCAATTTTGTTACCAAAATTAAAGGGAAATTATTTTCAGATGGAGAGCACAATAGACAAAATGTCGTTTGAAGGTTTGACTTCAACATACACCGTATATTACAAAAACGGCGTACCTTCGGGGGTGGACTATGATATGATTGGAATCAGTCTAATTAATTATATGAAGAAGCATTATACTTCCGAAGATAACATCAAAGACATTCGTGAGCACGAAATAAGCCTTCTATACGACCTGTTGGGTCACCCCATGTACATAGAAGTTGCCAAATGTAAAAGAAATATCCGAAAAAAGTTAGAGATTATACCTCCGCATACTTTTTAACATCCTCGGCGGTGATTGTGCTGTCGCACAAAATTATGAGTCTTTCCACCACGTTGTTAAGTTCCCTTATATTGCCACGCCATTGCATACTTGCAAGAAGATTGACAGCCTCGTCAGTTATTGTCATAGGCGCTTTCCCCATTTTCGAACAGATTTCCTTCAGAAAATACTGAGTCAATAAAGGTATGTCACCCTCGCGTTCCCGAAGAGGAGGGACATTGATTATAATCACCGACAATCTGTGATACAGGTCTTCTCTGAAATTGCCCGCTTTGATTTCCTGTTGCAAATTTTTATTGGTGGCGGCAATGACTCTCACATCGACTTCAATCTCCTTTTCGCCGCCAACTCTCATAATCTTGTTCTCCTGCAAAGCTCTAAGGACTTTCGACTGAGCGGCGAGGCTCATATCTCCAATTTCATCTAAGAGAAGCGTTCCACCATCAGCAAGTTCGAAGTCACCCTTACGTTGTTTTATTGCAGAAGTGAAAGAGCCTTTTTCATGTCCAAACAGCTCACTTTCAATAAGTTCAGATGGAATTGCAGCGCAGTTTACTTCAATGAACGGACCTTTGCAGCGCAGGCTTTTTTCATGAAGCTGATGTGCCACAAGTTCCTTACCAGTGCCGTTTTCGCCTGTTATGAGAACACGGGCATCAGTTGCCGCAACTTTGTCAATCATGTTAACAATTTCCTTAATGGCAGGCGATTCTCCTATTATCTGATATTTTGAACTGACTTTCTGCCGGAGGATCTTAGTTTCCTTTACCAGATGTCCCTTATCCATCGCGTTGCGCACCGTTACGAGCAATCTGTTGAGGTCAAGCGGTTTGGCCAAATAATCGTAAGCGCCCAATTTCAGTGATTCCACAGCAGTTTCTATCGTGCCATGACCTGATATCATAACGATAGGCGCGTCCGTGATTTTCAGAGCTTCAGCCAGAAATTCCATTCCGTCAACCTTAGGCATTTTGATGTCGCTCAGCACCAAATCATATATATTGGCATTCAAGCTTTTCAAAGCAGCAGCGCCATCTTCCGCCACATCAACCAAATAGCCCTCAAATTCAAGAATCTCTTTTAAAGTGTCACGTATAGAGCGTTCATCATCTACAACTAAGATTTTTCCTTTTGCCATTATAAAAGTCCTCCGATAAGTTCTTTAACGTCATTTATTTTATGGTCAGCCATATATTTTCTGAGACCTTCAAGTGCATCTACGGTCGCACGGGGATTGATGAAATTTGCAGTTCCTATCTCCACAGCAGTCGCTCCGGCAAGCAGAAACTCGACAACATCCTCAGCCGTTGAGATACCGCCTATTCCGATTACAGGAACCTTCACAGCCTTTGCCACCTGCCATACCATCCTCAATGCCATCGGTTTGATTGCAGGTCCCGATACGCCGCCAGTTATCGTTGAGATAACAGGTTTGCGCGTTTCCACATCTATCGCCATGCCCATAAACGTATTCACAAGTGACACTGCATCAGCACCGCCTTCAATCACTGCTTCGGCAATATCCACGACACTCGTCACATTGGGTGTCAGCTTCACAATCAGAGTTTTGTCATACACCTCTCTGACTGCAGAAGTAATCTCCCGTGCAGATTCAGGTTTTGTGCCAAATGACATGCCACCCTGTTTCACATTCGGACACGAGATGTTCAGCTCTATGGCGGCAATATGTTCAAATCTGTTCATCCTTCGTGCAACTTCAACGTATGACTCAATTGATGAACCTGCAACATTGGCTATAACATTGGTATTGAAGTATTTGACTTTTGGATAGATATCTGTTTCAAAGAAATCCACCCCTTTGTTCTGAAGTCCTACTGCATTTATCATGCCGTTTGCAGTCTCTGCCATACGAGGATAAGGATTGCCGTCTCTCTTCTCAGCTGTAGTTGCCTTCAGGATGATTCCACCAAGGCACGACACATCAAAGAAATCACTGTATTCGTAGCCGTTTCCGAAAGTCCCGGAAGCAGTCATAATCGGGTTTTTCAGCGTCAGACCATGTATGTTAACTTCAAGATTTGTCATTTCAGATTACCATTTCAGTTCATTAATATTAAAAACAGGACCATCGGTGCAGACACATCTGTTGCCATCATTAGTCGGTGTCACACAGCACAGACATACTCCGAATCCGCACGCCATCTTGTTTTCAAGAGACACCTCACAAAAAATGCCATTATCACAGGCCTTTTTGCCAACTGCCTTCATCATCGGAGTAGGTCCGCAGCAGAAAATCCTGTCGTATCGTGAAATATTTCTCATGATTTCATGGTCGGTGACAAAACCTCTGGTCCCCTCCGAACCATCCTCAGTTGTGCAAAACACACTGCAAAATTGTTTCAACTGACTGTAACACAACAGGTCACTCACTTTTTTCCCTCCAAGCAGAACGTCATAGTCACATTTATTCCGCTTCAGTTCCTTTGCAAGAAAAAAGATTGGTGCTATCCCTACTCCACCGCCAATCAAAAGCGATTTCCCCTCTGCAGCAACTTCATCTGAAAAGCCGTTTCCAAGAGGATATACGATGCTAACCACCTCATTTTCCTTCAACTGCGACAAAGTGGCACTGCCATTTCCCACTATCTTGATTAAGAAGGATATGGTGTTCTTTTCATAATTGCAGTCATGAATGGAAAACGGACGTCTCAGATACACCGACGGGTTGCCTTCCACTTTTATGTGAGCAAACTGTCCCGGCTTTATGCAAGGCAGAGGCTGCGAATCCTTACATTCCAAAATAAAATAATCATCGGAGATACGGGTATTTCCGATGATTATCATATCACTAATCCTTTTATGGGATGACTCCATCTGCTTACTTGGCTTTAGGTTTAGTTGTTATCGTTTTTGCCTGTGACTTTGAAGATGCATTTTTCGGCATCGGCTTGTCAACATTCGTCTTCTTCAAGTCAGAAATGGTCTGCTTGTTTTCCTTGCTTGTGATTGCAGCAGATTCATTTTTTTCTTCCTCGGAAGAGTCATCTTCATTAATTTCTTCACTAATCAGGTCATGTGAAAGCAGTTCATTGTACCATCCGGCAATCTTCTTCATGTGTGAGACATACAGACGATCGCGGTCGTAATTTGGTATAAAAGAATCGAACAGGGCTTTCAGTTTGTCGTTGTCACCAATAATTCCGGCATCGACAGGAGCATGGTTCTGATATTTATATAATTTGACAAACAAATCACGAAGAGGCATGTCATCTTCATCCGTGAAGATGCTTATTTCATCCAAAGAACTGACTTTATCACGGGCAAAAGCAGGGAAACGCTTGCCATCAGCAAGAGATTCCACTATGAAAGTGTTCCTGCTATTTGAAACTAACTTGAATAATCCGGATTTGCCGGAAATTGTCAATATTTCTCTAATGTCCATTTTGTTTGATTTAGTAAATAACTTGACGATGTTAAAAAACGATTGCAAAGGTAAGTTTTTTTTGAAAAAAATATTACTTTTGCTCTCCAAAATTTGAAAAATGAGAAAATCAATCGCAATATTATGTGGTGGCGGGCCAGCACCTGGAATCAACACTGTCATCAGTTCTGTCACCAAAGTTTTTCTGAAGCACGGTTACAAGGTCATAGGCCTTCACGACGGCTTCCAAAGTCTGTTCACATATAAGTTAAAAGAAGAAGAGATAACATTCCAAAAAGCTGACGAAATCCGTCAGTCGGGAGGTTCCATGCTTGCCATGAGCAGATTCAAACCTAACGACATGTCACGTCTCAACACAGACTTTTTCATCAACAACAACGTCAAACTACTTGTCACCATAGGCGGCGATGACACTGCGCGCACCTCCATGAAAGTCAGTGAATACCTCAAGAGCATCAGCTTCCCTATTCAATGTATTCACGTGCCCAAGACCATTGACAATGACTTGGCGCTGCCTGAAGGCATTCCGACATTCGGCTTCCAATCAGCTGTCGCTGAAGGTGTTAAGCTTGCAACCACCATCTACGAAGATGCCAGGACAAGCAACACATGGTTCGTGATAGCCTCTATGGGACGTGAAGCCGGACACTTGGCATTCACCATTGGAGCTTCAGCTCATTATCCGATGATTATAATCCCTGAAATGTTCAACAAGACTGAGATTACCATCGACAAAATACTCCGTCTCATAATTTCATCGATGCTGAAAAGAAAAATCCTGGGAATTAACTATGGTGCCGCAGTCATCAGCGAAGGCGTATTTCATTCAATGAACGATGAGGAAATCAAAAACACTGGAATAAACTTCACATACGACGAACATGGTCACCCTGAACTTGGAACCGTCAGCAAAGCTCACATTTTCAACGTATTACTCCAACAGAAGGTAAGTTCTGAAACCAAGCTGAAAACCAAAAGCCGTCCTGTTGAACTCGGTTACGAATTCCGTTGTGTCGAACCTATCGCTTACGACCTCATGTACTGCTCATTGCTAGGTACAGGTGTCAAGATACTCTTCGATCAGGGTTACACCTCGTGCATGGTCTGCGCTGATGCCAAAGGCGACATCAGCCCTATCTTCATCAAGGACATAATCGATGAATCCACAGGACAGATGCGTACGCGCTATTTCAATATAAACTCCGAACAGGCAAAACTCGTCTTCAACGAAAACATACATTATATCACTGAAGAAGATTACGAAGATATAGCACAATACGTTAACAATCCGGAAGATTACAATTTCAAGAAAATCCTCTGCTGGGATTAATTCACATTATCAATTTCGAACATGAACAGAATCAAAATAATAGAATTACTGAAAAGTACCGATTTTGACAAAGCGGTTATAGTAAAAGGCTGGATCAGGAACAAGAGATTCAGCAAAAACGTAGCTTTCATTGCCCTCAACGACGGTTCAACCATCAACAACGTCCAGATAGTCATCAACAATCCCGATGATGAACTTATTTCGAAATGCACTGTGGGTGCCTCGTTGTCAGTGGAAGGAAAATGGGTCCAGTCACAAGGTTCAAAGCAGGCTGGCGAAGTCGCTGCCGACAAGGTTGAAATCCTCGGTCTGGCTGACCCTGACGCCTACCCTCTCCAACCGAAAAAACATTCACTCGAATTTCTCAGGGAAATAGCTCACCTGAGATTCAGAACCAATACCTTCGGTGCAATCTTCAGAGTACGCCACGCAATGGCTTTTGCCATCCATAAGTTCTTCAACGACAAGGGTTTCGTATATATCAACACCCCGCTTATCACTGCTTCGGATGCCGAGGGCGCAGGCGCAATGTTCAAAGTTACAACCCTGGATATTGATAATCCGCCACGCAATGAAGAAGGCAAAGTGGACTATAAGCAGGATTTCTTCGGAAGGGACACTAAACTGACAGTCTCCGGACAACTCGAAGGCGAGCTTGCTGCCACGGCACTCTCCGAAATCTACACTTTCGGACCTACTTTCCGTGCTGAAGTCTCCAACACGACACGACACCTCGCCGAATTCTGGATGATCGAACCTGAGATGGCATTTTACGATATCAACGACAACATGGATCTCGCTGAAGAAATGCTCAAATACCTCATCAAATATGCTCTCGACAACTGTGCGTCCGACCTCGAATTCCTCAACAACCGGCTCATAGAAGAAGAAAAGACAAAGCCGGTCAACGAACGAAGCGGAATGACTCTCATAGAAAAACTCAACTTCGTCATCTCAAATCCTTTTGCACGCATCAACTATACCGAAGCCATCAACATACTTCAGAACAGCAACCACAACAAAAAGAAAAAATTCAAATACCCTGTTGACAAATGGGGAATTGACCTGCAGTCAGAACACGAAAGATACCTTGTGGAGCATCATTTCAAGAGTCCTGTCATCGTTACCGGATATCCGAAGGAAATCAAGGCTTTCTACATGAAGCTCAACGAAGACAACAAGACCGTCAAAGCCATGGACGTTCTGTTCCCACAGATAGGCGAAATCATTGGCGGTTCAGAACGTGAGGCCGACTACAACAAGCTTGTGACAAGGATGAGAGAAATGGGAGTCCCTGAAAAACAGATGAGCTGGTACCTTGACACCCGCCGCTTCGGCTCAGTGCCACACAGCGGCTACGGCCTCGGCTTCGAAAGACTTATCCTCTTTGTCACCGGCATGTCGAACATCCGCGATGTCATCCCGTTCCCAAGAACTCCAGGAAACGCTGAATTTTAATCTATTATCCCTAATCCCATTATGCCAGGTCAGAAAAACACTCAAATCCTAACCACCACTCAGAAACTGTCACCACAGCAGATCATGGTCATGAAACTGCTGCAACTGCCGGGTATTCTCCTCGAAGACAAAATCAAGGAAGAAATTGAAACCAATCCAACCCTTGAAAACGGCGATGACCCAAATACTCTCGACCCTGAAGATGATTCCGAGGAAATCGGCGACAACTCACCTGACGACAATCCGGACTATTCCAGTGAACCCGATGGCGAAGGCGGCGACAATGAGATTGAAAACGATGAAAATATTGACGATTACAACTCAAAGGATAATTCTTCCTTAGACTATAATATCGATGATGAGGGAAGCGGTGATGATGACACTCCGTATTACAAACTAAGTGCCAACAACTCAAGCCCTGACGATGAACAAGTGGAAATACAGCACGCTGATGTCGAATCTCTTTCTGAGAGACTGCTCAACCAGATTATGATGAGCAGCCTCACAAAAAAGCAAAAGTTCATCGCCACACAGATAATCGGCAATATCGACGAGTCGGGATATCTGAAAATAACTCTCCAGCAAATCTCCAACTACCTGGCCTTCGACTATTATGTCGATGCATCAACTCAGGAAATCGAAGAAGTCCTGCACGAAGTCCAAAAGCTTGACCCTCCTGGCATCGCAGCACGCGACCTGAAAGAATGCCTGCTCATTCAACTTAATCAGATGGACACAACCGAAGACGTTATCATCGCCCGTCAAATTATTGAAAAATGTTTCGATGAATTGTCCAAAAAACATTTCGACAAAATACTTACAAAACTGAAAATCAACGAGGAACAGTTTAAAAGGGCTGAACAGATAATCATCCACCTCAACCCTAAACCAGGCGATTCAAGTTCTCCTACTGAAATGAACTTCAACTACGTCTTCCCAGATTTCATAGTCTATATAGAAGACAATGAACCCAAACTGACATTGTCGTCCCGCAATGTTCCCGACCTGCGCATCAAGAAATCGGCACAAAAAGAAATGGCAATGTATGCCTCATCCGACAAACCGTACATCAAGGAAAGCGCCAATTTCTACAAGAAATACATCGACTCGGCAAAACTGTTCATCGAAGCAATAAACCAGCGCCAGAAAACCCTCTACAACACCATGTCCTCAATTATACGACATCAGAAGGAGTTCTTCATGACAGGTGATGAAAAGAAAATCAAGCCGATGATTCTTGAAGATGTCGCCAAAGACATCAAAATGGATATTTCCACCGTGTCACGCGTTGTCAACAGCAAATACGTGAGAACACCATACGGCACTTATCTGCTCAAGGATTTTTTCTCCGAATCAATGACCACTGACTCAGGTGAAGAAGTGTCTAACAAGAAAATCAAAAGCGACCTTAAGGAAATCATTGAGAATGAGGACAAAACAAATCCCCTTACCGATGACGACCTCGTGAGGACACTCAATGAAAAAGGATATAACATTGCACGGCGTACCATCGCAAAATACAGAGTACAACTCGGAATTCCTTCAGCCCGCATGAGAAAAAGAATTTAGCCCGAAATTAGTATGAATCGGAATTCCCTGCTCACAAAAATAGTCAATGTGCTGTTCCACCCTCTGCTGTCACCACTATACGTGATGGCCATATTCTATTTTTGTGTCATAATCATCAGATATCTGATTTCTCCCGATAAAATGCTTCTGATAGCATCATTCATACTGATAACCGCCGTAATAATTCCTCTCATCTGCAAACTGCTGTTCAAAAAAATGAAGCTATACAAGCAGTTCACTGAACAGAAAATACATATCGACTCATTCATGTCCATCTTCATGGCAACCATTTACTTCGCCATATACAAATCATTTACAAATATCGGTGTTTCTGAAATACTTTCCAAGTTTTTTATCCTCAACTCATTGATGCTGTTATGTTTAAGTTTAGCATCACTCTTTACCAAAGTTGACTTTCATTCAATTGCCATAGGAGAAATGCTTGGGCTGTATATCAGGCTGCTTCACATCGGCTCCACATACAATTACTGGGTATTTCTAATCCTTCTGCTCGTAGCAGGCATTGTCGGCTGGGCTCGCATTAAGACTAACAATGATTTTGCATTCAAATATCACCTTGGCATCATAATCGGCGGATTGTTCTTCTTCTTCCTATATGTATAGAATTGGCCGCTATTGGGATACTTGTATGCCCAACACTCTGCACTAATGCCAATGTCATTTTCAGAGACACACAATAATAAGATTTTTGAATTATCTTTGCACACACAATCAAAACTGAAAAGATGAATAACACAAGAATACCAGTGCTGCTTCTGACCGGATACTTGGGAAGCGGCAAAACAACACTCCTTAACAAAATACTATCAAACAAAAAAGGCATCAAATTCGCCGTAATCGTCAACGACTTGGGTGAAGTAAACATCGATGCCTCACTCATAGCCAAAGGTGGCATTGTCAGCAAAGGCAATGACAGTCTTGTAGCTCTGCAAAACGGCTGCATCTGTTGCACACTGAAAATGGATCTCGTCAACCAGATTGACGACCTCGTGAAAATGAAACGCTTTGACTACATCGTCATAGAGGCAAGCGGCATCTGCGAACCTGCTCCTATTGCTCAAACCATCTGCTCCATGCCTGCATTAGGCCCACAATACACAAAGGACGGCATCGCATATCTCGACTGCATCGTATCAGTAGTGGATGCCCTCCGGCTCCAAACTGAATTTGACGGAGGCAAAGACCTGCAACGCGACAATATCGATGAGGAAGACATCGCCAACCTCATCATCCAACAAATTGAATTCTGCAACATCATCCTGCTGAACAAAGCTTCAGAGGTTAGTGCTTTCGAACGCGGCCGTATCAAAGCTATCATCCGTGCCATACAGCCTACCGCCGAAATCATAGAATGTGACTACTGCGACGTTGACCTCGACAAAATCGTAAATACGAGAATTTTTGATTTCAACCGTGCAGCCACCTCCGCAGCCTGGATTCGCGAAATGGAAACGCCAGTCGATGATGACGAAGATGAACATCATGAAGATGAACACCATGAGCATGAACATCATGGTCACAATCACCATCATCACCATGAGGATGAGGGCGAAGCTGAAGAATATGGAATCAGCACTTTCGTATATTACAGACGTCAACCTTTCGACATTGTCAAGTTCGACACCTTCGTTACCAACAAGTGGCCTGCCAACGTCATACGCTCAAAAGGACTATGCTGGTTTGCAAGCGACAACGACATGTCATACCTCTTCGAACAGTCAGGGGTAAGCAAACAACTCAGTGAATGCGGCCAATGGTACGCTACAGCTCCTAAGTATGAGTTGGAACAGATGATGGCGCAGGATCCGTCACTACGCCGCGATTGGGACGACGAAGTCGGCGACCGCATGATAAAACTTGTATTTATCGGTCAGCACATGGACAAAGAACAAATAACCGCCGACCTCGACCGCTGCCTGTACTAATCGGAATATAAACCGGAAACTATTTCTTACGGACCACTGAAGCTCCCGAGGAGTCTATGTTTTCAATTGATGCATTCCCGGAATAAATCAGTTTGCTGGCTCCCGACACTTTACATTTTATTGTGCCGCTACAGTCAACATCAGCATGACTTGCGCCCGAGATATCTGCATTCAAATCCGCAATCTGCCTGCCCTCAAGATGTGAAGCACCACTCAACTTCAATCTCAACTGATCGACAATACCGTCAAATCTGATGTCGGAAGCCCCAGAAACATTGATTGATGCATTGTCGGAATTTAACGTGCCGTCATATTTTGATGCACCGCTGAAATTCATTATCAACTTTCGAGCCTCAACATAACCATCATGTTTGCTTGCGCCTGATATTTCAGCCTTGATACTTTTGGCGATGATGTCACCCTTCAAATAAGACGCACCAGTTAATTCTATCGATAACTCATTAGCAGATAAAGGATTACCGCATACAAATGACGATGCCCCACTGAGCTTGATATCATTTATTCCATCTTTTAAAGGCAAATAAACCTTAATCGAAGATTTTTTGTTGCCGGAACTTTCCAAACTGATATTTTCCCGCATAGTCAATACAAGACAATTTCCCTTAATCTTATACTGAAAATACTGAATAAGCGCTTCATCAGCTTCCACAAACGCCATCGAAACAGTATCGTTCATAAACACATTAATTGCCCTGTTAACCTCAATTTCCGTATAATTATCATCTATCTGCAAAGTTTGTGTAACACTCTTGCCGGTTAATTTGACTTTTACAGTATACGAAGAACATGCTATTAACAATAAAATTGTCAGAATAAGAACTTGAACCTTTTTCATAATCTAATACTTGTTTTTTATAACAATATGACGCAAAATTTCTAATAAGGTTACATAAAATCAATATTTTTGCATTTTAAAACATCATGCAGACAGATTTAAACAAACAGAACAATTTTTACTATGACGATTCTGCCGACCTTCTGTTGGTCAATGGTCACATATACACTGTAGATGAACATTTTACGGTTGTTTCGCAGATGGCGGTTAAAGATGGCAAAATAGTATATACAGGCAATAACTTTAAAAGCAAATCAAAGGAAAAAATTGACCTGCAAGGCAAATGTGTATACCCCGGATTCATCGATGGGCACTGCCATTTCGTCTATTTCGGCGAAACTCTCGTCAGGTATATCAATCTCAAGGGTTGTTCATCATTCAACGAGGTCATTGAAAGACTTCAACAGCACAACAATAACGATTCCGGCTGGATTATCGGTCAGGGCTGGGACCAAAATCTATGGACTTCGGAAAATGGCGGTCATCCATTTCCCGACAATAAGATGCTCAACCAGCTTTTCCCTGACAAATTCATCCTGCTGTCAAGAGTTGACGGACATGCAGTCCTTGTCAATGATAACATATTGAACCTAATCAATATGAATACAGAAAGCGGTAATCCAAAAGGCATACTTCTCGACAATGATGCTGATATTGCAAAAGCCGCAATCGCTCCGCTCACTGACGGACAACTTAAGACAGCACTTCTGAAAGCCGAGTCTGTTTGTTTTGACAACGGTCTGAGCAGCATCACTGATGCAGGATTAGACAAGCATACCATACTGACAATTAAGAAGCTACAGGACGAAGGCATAATGAAGATAAAAGTCAATGCCATGGCAAATCCTGACTCCACATTCGATTTCTTCATTAACCAAGGCAAATTAGAAACCGACCGACTGAAAGTCCATTCTGTAAAACTTTACGCCGACGGAGCTCTCGGCTCACGTGGAGCCAAACTTCTTCAACCATATACCGATTCACCTGAGACAGAAGGCTTTATAGTTAAAGATGACCGTTTTTACCGGCAGATATGCCGTAAAGCCATTGACTCAGGCTTTCAGGTATGCACTCATGCAATCGGTGACGGCGGTGTGCGGCACACATTGGATATTTATTCTGATTTTTTATCTGATAACAACGACCTACGCTGGCGTATAGAACATTCTCAGATAGTGGATAGTACTGATTTCCAACGATATGGAAAATTGAATATCATTCCTTCAATTCAGGCAACTCACTGCATTGATGATATGTCCTGGGCCGGAAAATACATCGGAACACAACGCATCAGGAACGCTTATGCCTATAGGCGACTGCTCAGCGAAAACAACTGGTTGGTCAATGGCACCGATTTCCCTTGGTCGAATATGAATCCTGTGATTACCTTCTATTCTTCCGTTGCCCGTCAGGATATTGACGGGAATCCGAAAGAAGGATTTCAACCACACGATGCACTGACACGAGAACAAGCCCTTCGCTCAATAACCATTTGGGCTGCAAAAGGACAGTTCGAAGAAAATGTCAAAGGAAGCCTCGAAACAGGCAAATGCGCTGATTTTGTCATCCTTTCCGAAGACCTGATGACCGCACCTTTATCACAGATACCAAATACGGAAATGCTTTCGCTTTATATTAACGGCGAAAAAATAAGATAAACCTGCCTTAATTATCTTCCCGGAGTGAACGAGATTCCAAGCGATATAGGTTTTATCTTGTTACCTACCGAGGCCTCATATACTGAAATCAATGAATATGAAGCATATACGTTAAACCAACGCCAACCGAATCTGACAACTGGACATAATCCAAAATTCGACAGATTCTGAAGATTATATTTCTTGTACTTATACACCTCAGTCGTGCCATACAGGAAATCAGTGCCGTTGTATTTCGTATTGGAGCCAATCTTGAAGTCCAATCGCATTCCCGCAGTGAATCTTATTCCGTTCTTTGCACAATAGAACAACTCCACTGGAACACCAAAATACGCAACACATATCTTGTTTTTAGTATATGTGGCAACACCCAACGAATCCAACTTCATGAAATAATAATCATTCCAACGGTCATTCCACAAATCGGTAGGTATAGCATCCTTCGGTAATGCATCGGAGTAGAAATTGTGCCATGTCATTCCGCCGCCGATTGAGAACGAAAAATCCGATTTTCCCATAGGAACAAGGTATGAGATACTGAAACTATACCCCATATTTATAGCCTTGGGCGTAAAATTTTCAGGCTTGGCTGTAATAAAATCTGTGAAAACTTCAAAAGTGTTACTGTAATGCTTCTTTATATTTTCAGGCACTTGGCCGAAAACATTAGTGATTGCAACACTTAACAATATAGTTAGACAAATGATTTTCTTCATACACGATAATATTTTTGCAAAAATAGAAAAAATTAGGTAACAGAAAAGGCTTTTCTGACATATATATAAAAAGAACTGCTTTATGAACATTAAAACCATATCATTTATTATGGAGTTGATAATTATATTGACATTTCCGACAACTGCTGTCGGAGCCAATATTCACGATATAATAATAAATGAAATCATGTTTGATGTCAATCCGGAACCGAATGGACTGCCGCCGTATGATTATCTCGAACTTTACAACAGGACTTCAAAAACCATGGATATTTCAGGCTGGCACCTGATTCTTTCCGGAAAAATGTTAGAGCTGCCCGCCAATTCTTACATTGACGGTTACGGATACGCTGTCATTTCATCAAAAAAAATCGGTGAGTTCATAAGTGGCAACCTGATTCTGTTTTTGTCTTTCAGTCTTAAGTCTGAAGGATATATTGCATTGACTGACACCAACTTAAGAGATATTGACTATATAAACTACTCACCTGATTTTATCTCTGACGAAGACAAGATAACGGGAGGATGGTCAATTGAAATGATTGACCATGACCTTCCGTGTCTTGGCCGTCAGAACTGGTCTGTGTGTGAAGACCAGTCAGGAGGAACACCGTGCAGACAAAACTCGGTATCCTACAAAACAGTAATTGACGAAACTCCGGCTTTCATTCTTGATATTTCCGTAATTTCAGAAAACCGGCTCGAAATCACATTCTCCGAACAGCTTGAACCTTACGTGATTCTAAACACTTCCATTTACCGCATCGAACCTTATCTCGAAATTTCTTCTGTCGAAATTGAAGGGCACTCGTCTGACAAACTCATTGCCAATCTGTATCAGAACATTGAACCAGGTATTCTATATTTTTTGCAAACCGTCAGTCCACTTGAAGACTGCGCCGGAAACACCTCAGTATGTTCTTCACAATTCGGAATCGGATATGCACCTGATTTTTCTGATTTGCTGTTCAATGAAGTACTGTTCAATGCCCCCGATGATGCCAACGACTATGTGGAAATAATAAACAATTCAAATAAACTCATTGACATTCAGCAACTTAAATTTGGATACACCTCAAATACCGACAATCTGGAGAAGACAAAATACACCAAAACCATACCCAAGAAATTTTTAAAACCAGGAGAAATCATTGTCCTGTCATCCGACTGTTCAGGACTTGCAGACATCTATCCATATCATGACACCTTAGCATTCATCAACATGGATAATTTTCCAAACCTGAACCGTTCAAAAGGTTACATCTGTATTGCCACCGATGAAAACAACATAATTGATAGGTTTATCTACAGTTCTGACCTGCATCTGTCGAGTCTTGCCAACGAAAATGGTGTCAGCCTTGAGCGTATGTCACCCAAACGGGCGACAAATGATGCAGGAAACTGGCATTCGGCAGCACAGACTTATAATTTCGGAAGTCCTGGGATTCAGAATTCACAATTCAGAGATATCGTATCCGAAAGTCAAGATGTCACCATGACAATATATCCGACAATAATCTCACCAGACAATAACGGCAGCAACGATTACGTCAATATTCACTGTTATTTCGATGAAGCGGATGTAATCATCAACTGCCACATATACAACAGACAGGGAATCAGGGTAAGACATCTTCTCAATAACGTGCTCGCCGGCACGGAACAAGATTTCTCATGGGATGGCTGCAACGACAGAGGTGCAAGAGTCAGTTCAGGCACTTATATCATTCTGTTAGAAGGGATTACACCAAAAGGTGATAAAATCAGAAAACGAGGCGTGGTAGTCGTAAACTGATATCAGGTACTAATACAAAATCAAGCATTTGAAAATATTATCCAAAAAAAGAAATAAATACATAAAAAAGATTATCTTTGTTGGTTAATTCAAATAATTGATTTAAATCAAAATTAAGTATCATATAATCAAATAACTATCATGTACAAAGATTTTCAAAAACATTTACAGGCAGAGTTAAAGGACATCGAAGATGCCGGCTTGTACAAAAACGAAAGAATCATCACATCAGCTCAGGGAGCTTGCATTCAAGTTGGTGGAAAAGAAGTGTTGAATTTCTGTGCCAACAATTATTTAGGCCTCGCCAACAACAAGGAATTGATTAAGGCAGCCAAGGAAGCCATGGACACTCACGGCTATGGTATGGCATCCGTCAGATTCATCTGCGGCACCTCCGACCTTCACAAGAAACTTGAAGCAAAGATTGCAAATTTCTTCGGTACAGAGGACACCATCCTTTATGCTGCTTGCTTCGATGCAAACGGTGGTGTTTTCGAGCCATTGCTCACAGACCAGGACGCCATCATCTCAGATGCTCTGAACCATGCATCCATCATTGACGGTGTAAGACTCTGTAAAGCCAAACGTTACAGATATGCGAATGCCGACATGGCCGACCTCGAAAAGCAACTTCAGCTCGCTCAGGCCGACAGATTCCGCATAATCGCCACTGACGGTGTGTTTTCAATGGATGGCAATGTTGCTCCTTTGGACAAAATAATAGAACTCGCAAACAAATACAATGCTATGGTCATGGTTGACGAATCACACTCGGCAGGTGTAGTCGGAAATACAGGTCGCGGAGTCACCGAACTATTCAACCTGAGAGGCAAAGTTGAAATAATCACCGGCACCTTAGGCAAAGCCTTCGGCGGAGCTGTAGGCGGTTTCACAACCGGTAAGAAGGAAATCATCGACCTGCTGCGTCAACGTTCTCGTCCTTACCTCTTCTCGAACTCCATTCCTCCAATGGTTGCAGCTGCCGGTGCAAGAATGTTCGACATGATGTCGGAAACTAACGAACTCCAGGACAAACTGCATTTCAACACAAACTATTTCAAGGAAAAAATGCTTGCCCTCGGTTTCGACATAAAGCCCACACAGTCAGCTATCTGCGCTGTCATGCTCTATGACGCCAAACTGTCACAGGAATTCGCAGCAAAACTGCAGGACGAAGGCATCTATGTAACCGGATTCTACTATCCTGTCGTTCCTAAAGGACAAGACCGTATCAGAGTCCAACTTTCTGCCGCTCACGAAGTTAAGCACCTTGACAAGGCTATAGCCGCTTTCGCTAAAGTTGGCCGCGAATTAGGAGTAATAAAATAATACCCCAAATACATACTATGAAGAAATTTACATTATTATCGTTCTGCATACTCAGTATGCTCCTCATCTCTGTCAACACTTCTGCTCAAGAGATGACCTATTCCAACAAACGCTCTGGCAACGGCATTATCGTCAACCTCTCGACTCCTTCATATTCATTTGAATCAGTCAGCTACAGAGGCGAAGATATGCAGCAGATTGTTATTCCTGGCATTTTCATTCCTCAGGATGAAGGCATGCCTAATCTGCCGGTAGTAAGTCGCTATATCGCAGTTCCCCAAGGCGCTACAGTATCAGTCAATATTATTGACTGCAAAAAAGATATTGTCAGCAATGTCAATATCGCTCCAGCACTGAGAATCCAGGCTGAATCGGAAGAACCTGAAGAAAATTACGTCAAGAACGAAACAGTTTATTCCACAAACGCCAACTATCCTTCAAATCCAATAATCGTTTCGGAACCAACCTCCGTCCGCGGTGTGGATGCTGTAATATTGGCAATTTCTCCTTTCCAGTACAATCCTGTAACAAAGGAACTTACAGTTTATTCAGACATTAACGTTGATGTTACTTTCGAAGGTGGTTCAAAACACATAGGCAACGACAAATATCGTTCACCATGGTTCGACCCTATCCTCCAAAACGTCTTTCTGAATTATGCCGAACTTCCTAAAGTCGATTACGAAAAACGTTCACGCGAATATTTCAACAGCAAAGACGAACTCACCGGTTGCGAATATCTTATCGTCATCCCTAACCGTGAAGACTTCAGACCTTACGCTAATGCTCTGAAAGAATACAGAACCAAACAGGGTATCCTCACAGAAGTCAAAACACTTTCTGAAATGGGCTGTAACACGACCGACCAAATGAAGTCTTACTTCCACAATGCATACAACAATTGGGATATTCCTCCAGTAGCAGTTCTGCTGATGGGCGACCACAACACCAACATGAGCGTAGGCATTCCTGCTGAAACCATATCCCACCCTCTCGGTTCCTGCATCACCGACAACCAATATTCTGACGTTACCGGGGACCATCTTCCGGAGATGGCCTTCTCACGTATGGGTGGCGAAAACGTTGACCAGATTGCTGTCCTTACAAGCAAACTGTATGAGTATGAACTGACTCCTTGCATGGATACTGCATATTACAACCACCCAATTACAGCATTGGGATGGCAGACCGAACGTTGGTTCCAGATCTGCTCAGAGGCTGTAGGCGGATACCTTAGAAACCACAACTATAGTCCTGTAAGAATCAATGCAATATATCAGGGTACCCCGGGGGCTGTATGGTCAACAAACCAAAACACCTCAATGGTGGTGTCTTACTTCGGACCTACCGGAACCCAGTATATTCCTCAAACTCCGGCTGAACTCGGAGGTTGGTCAGGCGGTACCGCTGCACAAGTCGTCACCGCTATAAACAATGGTGCTTGTATTCTGCAACACAGAGACCACGGATACGAACAAGGCTGGGGTGAACCTGCATTCTCAACTTCCAACATCAGTCAGCTTAACAATGTGGGAAAACTCACATTCGTATTCACAATCAACTGCCTGACAGGTAAGTTCAATTACTCCACACCTTGCTTCGGTGAAGTTTTCGAACGCCATACTTACAATGGTCAGAACGCCGGTGCTGTAGGTTATCTCGCTCCTACCGAAACCTCATACTCCTTCGTAAACGACACCTACGTATGGGGCATGTATGACCTCTTTGATCCACAGTTCCTGCCAACCTATGGTCCTTACGCTGACAACACCGGCAACTGGATGCCTGCTTTTGGCAACATCGCCGGCAAATTCTTTCTGGCACAAAGCAGTTGGCCATCCAACGGTAGCTCAAAAGACATCACCTATCAGATGTTCACCTCTCACTGTGACCCGTTCATGAGATTATATGTTCATCAGCCACTGGAACTTGCAGTTGAGCACATGCCCACTGTAATGGCTGGTATCGCTCCTTTCATCATCACATGTACCGAAGGCGCAACCATCGCCCTGACACTCGATGGCCAGATTCTTGTAACAACTACTGCAACAGGTGAAGAACAGGAAATCGAAGTTCCTTTCATTGAACCAGACAACGTCCTCACCCTTACAATTACAAGACAGGATTATATGAGATATGAAGCTGAAATCGTGACTATCCCTGCCGAAGGTCCTTATCTCGTTGGACGCGGCTGGAACATCAACGATGCCGACGGCGATGGTGTTGTTGACTATGCCGAAACCTTCACCGTTGACTACAAAGTGAAGAACGTAGGTGTTGATGTTGCTGGAAACGTAGTGGCAACAGTCACTTCCGATGACCCTTACGTCATTTTTGTCAACAATGTGGCAGAACTCGGTAATATTGTACCCGACACCGTTCTGACATTCGAAAATGCCTTCACACTGAAAGCTTCTCCAATAATCCCTAACGGTCATACAGTTGAGTGTACAGTTACTTTCACAAGCGATGAAGCCACATGGACCGCAAAACTCAACTTTGCAGCCGAAGCTCCTAATGTGACGTTGTTAAGCAACGGCGTTGAAGGTCAGCTCCTTCCAGGACAGACTCTCAACCTCACAGCCACATTCATCAACAACGGTGATGCTGACGTTCACAACGCTTATGGCATATATACAACTGATTGCGAATATATCACCATCAATTCTGTTGACCCTGTCTTCTACGGAGAAATTCCTGCAGGTGGCACTGCTACAGGCGCATTCTCAATTACAGTAAGCGAAAATGCTCCTTTCGGAACAGTCATCAACTCTACCGTAACAATCAATGCTGACTACGATTACACTTACGATGGGACTTTCTATCCATTCCTCGACATCTGCAATGTTTCCATTTCTTCATATCCTTGGAATGAAGGTTTCGAAGAAGGAGGTGAATTCCCGGGATGCTGGACACAGGAGGTTGTTTCCGGTGAAGCTGAATGGGTAATCCAAGATGGTGGTCATGAACATCATCCGTATCATGCTCATTCCGGCAGTTACAATGCCCTGGTTTACAGTGAAGAGCCGGCAATCGTAAGATTCGTTTCTCCTCTGATTGACATTTCCAACATCAGTGATCCTAAACTTGATTTCTGGCATGCACAGTCAGTATTCCAGAACTTTCAGGATAAACTGACTGTTTATTACAAAAATGCTACTGACGGCGAATGGCAGATGCTCGCATCCTATCAGTTCAGTCTCGCAAACTGGAAACACAGAGAAATTGAACTTCCTAACCCAACAGCCAACTACTACCTCGCTTTCGAAGCCGAACTTAACGGCGGATATGGTGTTGTGCTTGACGATGTACAAATAACAGGTTCAGCATCACTTATCGGTGACGCAAACGGCGACGGTATCGTCAACGTAATGGATGTAATGGCCGTAGTAAGTTACATAATTGACTCTGCCCCTAATCCATTCCTGTTCAACAATGCCGATGTCAATCAAGATGGCATTGTCAACGTTATGGATGCAATGGCAATAGTAGCAATGATAATGAATTAATTATTCAATATAATTGTTTTTCATGATTGAGAGGTCGGTGCTGAAAAACACTGACCTCTTTTTTTATGCCTGTTCCTCATCTTCTTCATCCGAAGAAGCAGGAGTATCTTTAGAAGACAGTGTACTGTACTCGGCAAATTTCTCCGATACCTTATTAATATATGGGAGCAATATCGAATTACTTTGTGTTTCTTCTTTAACCAGCAAATTGAAAATCTTAAAGCTATTATTCAAGAAGAAAAACAATATACTTACAATTAAAACACCTTTAAGAAACCCGAAAACGGCTCCAAGAATTCTGTTCAACCAAACTAAGTCAACCATATTGATTATCTTCTCGATAATTCCACTCAATAATCTGACAACCAACACTATCAACAGCATCATCAATATAAAGGCCACTACCTTTACAACTCCGGGGGCGTATGATGAAATCGAATCGTTAAACTGTGGAAATTTGCTCAAGACAAATGCAAGAACCTTATCCGAAAACTTGATGGAAAGCCATATACCTAATACCAGCGACACTATCTGCATCACTTCCTTCACAATACCGTTGCTGATTCCCTTTATCAGTCCCCAAACACACGGAACAAGTATCACAATGTCAAGCCAATTCATAATTATCAGTTTTTTTATTCTGAATTATACGAGATTTCTACTTTTTATCGTTATAACTAAAAAATTAAGGTGAAAAAAATTGTAATCACAATAGCAATATTAATGGCATCACTCCTCCTGGTATCATGCGCAACAAGCAGAAACGGACACCAAAAAAGGAAGAGGGGGTGTGATTGTCCCCGTTTTTCTGAAATTCATGTAAATAAATCGGCTGCAGTTGCATATCCTATTCCAACATCTTAATATCCTTGATGTTAAGCTGGAGTGAAATCTTATTGTTCCATTCGTTTTCCTCAATATTATAGACTATATTGAAAGGCAGCCCACCAGCTATCTGGTCGAAATATTCGCCCTGTTGGAAAGCAATTGCCGAAATTGGGTAGCCGTTTTTGTTAGGATGACATACAGATAATTTGAGATGATTGCTGCCGACTTTACGAACCAGACCGGTATCAGTCACACCATTCGAACAGAAAACAGGAGAATTGTTGCCTGGGCCGAACGGAGCAAACATCTTTAAAGTCTTGTAGAACTTCGGATTTATCTCATTCAAGTCTATTTCGGTATCAACGGTGATCTCCGGAGTTAATGTGTCTTCAGTGACACGTTCCGAAACAACACGTTCAAATTTTTCTTTGAATTTTTCGAAGTTTTCTTCTTTTAACGACAGTCCGGCCGCAAAGGTGTGACCGCCAAAATGTTCAAGATATTCACTACAAGCATCTATGGCCTCATAAATGTCAAAATTCTTGACTGAACGTGCTGAACCGGTAAGTATAGTTTCATCCGAGGATTCATCCTCCACTGACTTGGTAAACACTATAGTAGGACGATAATATATCTCTGTCAATCTTGATGCCACAATTCCCACTACCCCCTTGAACCATTTCGGATTGTAAACGACCGTGGTTTTTTTGTTAAGAGTTGTAATATCCTTGCTCAACATATCCAGAGCCTCCATTGTTGCAATATTGTCAAGATTACGACGTTCCTTATTGATGTCATTTATCTTCTTTGCTATAACTTTTGCATCTTCAAGACTGTCGGAGTTAAGCAGTTCGACTGATGTCTTGCCGTTTTCAAGACGTCCCGCAGCATTTATACGCGGCCCTATAATAAACACCAAATCATTGATTGTCAATTCTTTGGAAAATATACTTTTATTGATGTTATACAACGCTTTTGGACGTCGTTTCACATTTGCGCTATCAAGAATAGCCTCAAGTCCGGGACGCGGTTTTGAATTGATAAGCCTCAATCCGTAATAAGCTAATATTCTGTTCTCTCCAGTAATTGGAACGATGTCGGATGCAATACTGACAACAACCAAATCGAGATAATTGTAAAGTTCATCAGAAGGAATCTTATTCTTCTTGGCAAAAGCTTGCGCCAATTTGAATGCCACACCGCAGCCAGCCAAATCTTTATACGGATAAGTGTCGTCGTCACGTTTTGAATCCAAAACGGCGACGGCATCAGGTAAGACATCATCGGAACGATGGTGGTCACCAATAATGAAGTCTATGCCTTTAGTCTTTGCATAAGCGACTTGTTCGTTTGCCTTAATGCCGCAATCAAGTGCAATCACCAATGTGAAATGATTCTCGTAGGCAAAATCTATACTCTGAATTGAAATCCCATATCCCTCGGAATATCTGTCAGGAATATAGAAATCTATTTCGAGAGTCGGGTCAAATTTCTTGAGAAAAGTATATAAAAGTGATACCGCAGTGGTGCCATCGACATCATAATCGCCATAAATTAGAATCTTTTCACGATTTTTTACAGCCTTGTTGAGTCTATCGACAGCCTTGTCCATATCCTTCATAAGGAATGGATCATGAAGGTTTTTCAGGTCAGGACGGAAGAATTTTTTGGCATCGTTTACAGTCGTAATCCCCCGCTGTACCAACAGATTCGCCAATGTATAGTCTATGTTTAGCTGACTTGCCAATTCACCGACTATCTTCGAATCTCCTTCTTCTTTTAGTATCCAATTTTTGACCATAAACTTACCCTAAAAAAATAATCGGTAAAAATACATTTTTTTTTACAATTTGCAAATTTTTTTACATTGATTTTTTTTAGAAAATTTCAGCACAAAAGAAACCACAACTTATAAAAAATAAATAACTTTGTAAGTTAAATTTCAGTAATGTTTTTTTTGTTCAAAAAGATTTGGAATATTGATGAAAACCATACATAATTGCTTGATTTCGATGTATAACAAAGATGGCATTCTGCCTCTTTTGAGTGTTCTTAAGAGTCTTAATATTGCCATCTATGCCACCGGCGGCACATACGATTATATTATGTCGTCAGGAACCGGCAACAATTTGATAAAGGTAGAAGACATCACCAGCTACCCTTCAATACTCGGGGGCAGGGTAAAAACACTGCACCCAAAAATTTTCGGCGGCATCCTAAACCGCCGCGAATCGGAAAATGACAAAGCTGATGTCGCAAAATATGACATCCCTTCCATTGACCTCGTTATTGTTGATTTATATCCGTTCGAAAAAACAGTCGCAGCAAACTGTTCCGATGATGAAATCATAGAAAAAATAGATATAGGCGGCATATCTCTCATTAGAGCCGCTGCCAAAAATTTCAATGATGTGGTGATAATCTCCTCCGTGGAACAGATACCGGAACTCGTGTCCGTGCTCACTGAGAACAACGGTGCCACTTCATTGGAATACAGGAAGTTGATGGCAACAAAAGCCTTCAATGTCTCCTCTCACTACGACACGGCAATATTCAATTATTTCAACAAAGACAACGCAGTTGAATGTTTCAAGACAAGTTCTGTCAACAGCAAACATCTGCGTTACGGTGAAAATCCTCACCAAAAGGGTTCATTTTACGGCAATCTCGATGAACTATTCACACAGTTGCATGGAAAGGAAATATCCTACAACAATCTTGTTGACATAGATTCGGGCTTACGTCTGATGTCGGATTTCAAATCACCTGCTGTAGCTATTATCAAGCATACCAACGTCTGCGGATTTGCTCTTCGTCAGGACCTTCTGACAGCATGGAGGGATGCCCTGGCAGGAGACCCTGTCTCTGCTTTCGGCGGAGTAATCGTAATCAATGGAAAGGTCAACTCAATTGACCTCGCAAACGAAATAAATGAACTTTTCTTTGAAATTCTCATTGCCGATGATTTCTCAGAAGAAGCCCTTCAGATTCTTTTCTCAAAGAAAAACAGAATCATACTGAAGCTCAAAAAACGTGATTTCAGCTCAAAAACCTTTAAATCAATACTTAACGGGGTATTAGTGCAGGATACAGATAACGTCACTGATTCGGTTGCCGACTTTCAATATGTCACTGAGAAACGACCTACAGCCGCTGAATGTGATGACCTCGTCTTTGCAAATATTCTCGTAAAACACACCAAATCAAATGCCATAGTCCTTGCAAAGAATGGGCAGCTTTTGGGCAGCGGTACAGGGCAAACCTCCAGGGTTGACGCCTTGAAACAGGCCATTGCCAAAGCCAAATCCTTCAACTTTGAACTCAAAGGTGCTGTCATGGCATCCGATGCATTCTTCCCCTTTTCCGACTGTGTGGAAATAGCCCATGCAGAAGGCATTGACGCTATAATCCAACCCGGTGGTTCAATTCGGGACAAAGACAGTATAGACTATTGTAACAACAACGGAATGAGAATGGTTTTCACCGGCCATCGTCACTTTAAACATTAACATAAAATTAAAATCAGATGGGTGCTTTTAATTTCTTCATGAAAGAGATAGCTATTGACTTAGGAACAGCCAATACTATAATTATATATAACGATAAAGTTGTAGTTGACGAACCTTCAATCGTCGCTATTGAACAGCCAACAGGCAAGGTGCTTGCAGTAGGCAAAAAAGCAATGATGATGCAGGGACGTACCCACAGCAGCATCCGCACCATTCGTCCTTTGCAGAATGGTGTCATTGCCGACTTCAACGCTGCGGAAATAATGATAAGGGAGTTGATTAAGATGATTAACATCCAGAAAGGTGTCTTTACACCAGCCCTTAAGATGGTAATCTGCATACCTTCCGGTATCACCGACGTTGAGGAAAGAGCCGTCAAAGACTCAGCAGAACATGCCGGTGCAAGAGATGTCAGACTTATCCACGAACCTATGGCAGCAGCAATCGGCATCGGTATCGATGTGCTCGAACCTACCGGCAACATGATTGTCGATATAGGCGGCGGCACTTCAGAGATCGCCGTCATCGCTCTCGGCGGCATTGTCAACAACACCTCTATCAGAGTTGCAGGCGACGAACTTAATGCCAACATCGTCGAGTACATGCGTACAGAACACAAAATCAACATCGGTGAAAGCACAGCCGAAATGATTAAAAAAGAAGTCGGTGCTGCTCTTCCAGATATTGACGTAAAACCTGATGATTACGCTGTTCACGGCAGAGACATGCTTACAGGTATCCCTAAGGAAGTCAAGGTTAATTATATGGAAATTGCCGGCGCTCTTGACAAAACCATATCAAAAATCGAAACCGCTATCCTCAACGCTCTTGAAAAAACTCCTCCGGAACTTTCAGCCGACATTTACCGAACCGGCATCTACCTCGCTGGCGGCGGCTCGCTCCTCAGGGGCCTTGACAAACGTATCAGCAGAATGACAAAACTTCCTGTCTATGTCGCTGAAGATCCGCTGCGCGCTGTTGCCCGCGGTACCGGCATAGCCCTCAAAAACTTCAACAAGTTCACCTTCCTCATCAAATAATGTTTTTTGAGTCATGCGTGAAATAATCCGCTTTCTGCAAAGATACATTTTTTCCATAACTTTCATCATTTGCCTGCTGGTAAGCCTTATACTGCTTATGCGCTTTAATGACTACCAAAGAGCGGTATCCAACAACTTTGTCAATAATTTCGAAGGCACAATATACGAGAAACGTTCCGATATCACCAAATACTGGCAGCTCGGCACAGTAAACAAAAACCTGGCTGAGGAAAATGCCATGCTCAGAAAAATGCTGGTGACATCCTACCGGAACTATGACATTGACACCATGGACATTGACAATCTTCGTACTCTTTACGGCAGAGCTTTCAACAACCCCGAAAACCCAAATATCTTCAATTTCATCCCCGCCGAGGTCATCTACAACACCACCAACTATAACAATAATAAAATTATTATAGACAAAGGCAAAAATGATGGCATAAGGGAAGGAATGGGGGTCATTTCCCCAACAAGCGTAGTCGGCATAGTAGTTAAAGTCACCAACAACTACGCATCCATCATGCCGGTCCTTCACTCCAATTTTCGAGTCGGCGTAAAACCAATATCTGAAAAAGAGTACGGCACCGCCTCATGGCACGGCAATGACTTCCGGACAGGAAACGTGGTAGATCTCCCTTCACACACCCGTCTGAAAATAAACGATACTATCGTTACCAGCGGATTGTCAAAGATATTCCCTCCCAACATCCCAGTCGGCCTCGTAAAAAACATAAAGCCAAAAGCAAGCACCGGCGTACTTGATGTTGATATCTCCTTTATCGATGATTATAGAAAAACCACTTACGTATATGTCATCGACCATATATATTCCAATCAGATAGATTCCTTAATGCATTGATATGCGCAGATATATTCAACATATAATTCGCTACATTATCCTGACACTGTTTCAGGTTATCGTATTGAATAACATCAATATAGGTGGTTTCTTATGTCCTTATCTCTATGTTCTCATCATATTGATGCTGCCGGCTAATATCGAAAACTGGCTCATGGTAATCATTTCCATGTTTGTTGGACTGACTATTGATTTCTTCAGCGGCACCATTGGTTTGCACGCATCGGCATGTGTTCTTATGGGTGCATGCTACCATGCCATACTCCGCTTCTTCATCAACAACAGAGAAATGAAACCGGGAACAGTCGCCGATATTTCGTTTATGGGCTTACTCAATTATACTCTTTTTACTCTGATAATGATAACTGTTCACCATTTGGCTTTATTCTTCCTGGATGCATTCACTCTCAAGTCTTTCCTTGTCACCTTAGGACACGCAGGGCTTAACATTCTGCTGACTTTGGCAATAATACTGCCCTATCAGCTGATATTCAGGTCAAGAGCACGCAGATATAGTTATTAGTCAACATTATGGCAAGAATAATCTCCATAGAATCCACATCACAAATTTGTTCAGTCGCACTCGCTGAAAACGACAAATTGATTGCTTTAAAAGAAACTTCCGGGAACAACCATTCAGTCGTACTTACACAATTCATTCTTGACGTTCTGAACGAAGTCGGACTGAAATCCTCCGACCTTGATGCGGTCGCAGTAAGCAAAGGCCCCGGCTCATACACTGGTCTCAGAATAGGCGTTTCAGCAGCAAAAGGGCTTTGCTATGCACTTGACATCCCTCTGATTGCAGTAGATACACTTTATGCTCTTGCACTGTCAGTCAGAGATTTATATCCCGAATGCTTTATATGCCCGATGATAGATGCACGCAGAATGGAAGTCTATACAGCTCTGTATGATTCAGACATGAACACAGTGCTTGATGTCCATGCCAAAATCCTTGATGAATCATCATTTCAAGACTATCTGTCAAGTAGCAAGATTGTTTTCCTCGGCTCGGGTGCCCCTAAGACAAAAAATGTGATAAAATCGCCAAATGCGATATTTGATTTATCACACGACCTTTCAGCTAAAAACATAATATCTACTGCTTATCAACGTTTTACAGATAATAATTTCGAAAACATAGCATATTTCGAACCATTTTATCTGAAAGAATTCGTCGCAAAAAAACCTGTTGTAAAAGCACTTCGGTATTAATATAGTTATTAAAAAAATTTGTACATTTGCAACGCTGGAATAATAATTCAATATAGACTTAAAACATTGGAAATAATAATATTACTAAAATGAAAAACATATTGATTATTGGTAGTGCAGGCCAAATTGGTTCTGAACTTACACGTGAACTTAGAAAAAGATATGGCAACGATAATGTAGTCGCTACCGATATTGCTCCTGAAAAATTCAAGGATGAACTCAAGTCTGGACCTATTGAGGCTCTTGACATATTAGACACTCAAAAACTTGCCGACTTAGTGCGCAAATATAAGATTGACACTATCTACAACCTTGCAGCTCTTCTCTCAGCCACTGCAGAGGCAAAACCACAGCTCGCTTGGAAAATAGGTCTTTATGGACATTTCGGCGTTCTCGAAGTTGCCCGTGAGTTAGGAACAGCTATTTTCTTTCCGAGCTCAATAGGCTCCTTCGGACCGACGACCCCGCATGATAACACACCACAAGATGTTATCCAACGTCCAAACACAATGTACGGTGTAACAAAAGTTTCAGCTGAATTGCTCGGTGACTACTACCACAAGAGATTTGGTGTCGATACCCGCGGCGTGAGATTCCCAGGCATCATATCCAACGTGACACTTCCAGGAGGCGGAACAACTGACTATGCAGTTGAAATATATTATGCTGCTGTTCAGACCGGTAAGTTCACTTGCCCTCTCAAAGCCGGCACATTCCTTGACATGATGTATATGCCGGATGCCCTCCATGCTGCCATCAGCATTATGGAAGCCAATCCAGACAAACTCATCCATCACAATGGTTTCAATGTGACAGCAATGAGCTTCGACCCTGAAATTATCTATAAGGCTATCAAGAAACGTATCCCTGATTTCGTTATGGACTATGACGTTGAACCTATCAAACAAGGTATTGCTGACTCATGGCCTAACAAGATGGACGACAGTGCCGCTCGTGAAGAATGGGGCTGGAAGCCTAACTGGGATCTTGACAGCATGACTGACGATATGCTGAAAGTCCTCTCAGAACGCTTTAAGAAATAAGAATTAAGAAATACATTCAACAAAAAAGCCGCTTTAAAGCGGCTTTTTTGTTATCTCTTCGGCTATCAGCCGAGACGCATCTTCATTGCCTAACTTTACTCTTAACTCATCATACCCATTCATCATACCACTCACATATTCAGTATCATAGAGTAATTTTTGCATTTCTTCGGAAATACTGCCGACATTACAGTCACCTTGTATCAACTCTTTTACAAGCTGTTTGTCAAGAATAAGATTAACCAAGGAAATGTATTTGACCGTTAAGAGCAGTCTTGCAATTGTATATGATATGCCGCTGGTCTTATAACAAACCACCTGAGGCACTTTGAATAATGCTGTCTCTAAAGTAGCCGTCCCGCTTGTCACAACTGCAACTCCGGATTGTGACAGCACATCATACGTCTTGTCAAACACCAATTGCACATTGACCGGAACTGAACAGCCACACACTCTTTCATAATATTCCTTCCCATGAACCGACATGGCTGCGATAATGAACTTCTGCTCAGGAAAACGTTTCGCCACTTCAACAAACACAGGAAGCATCCTTTGTATCTCTGACTTCCTCGACCCTGGCAGCAAAGCTATGTCCTCGTTCCTGTCTCCATCCACTTTACACCTGTCTCCTATTTCATCCAATAAAGGATGCCCGAAATATTTGACGTTAACCCCATAACGCTCATAGAAATCCTTCTCAAAAGGCAAAATCGGTATCATCAAGTCAACATTCCGCTTTATCTTATAGACACGTGACTTGTTCCATGCCCATATCTGAGGGGAAATATAAAAGACCACCTTATACCCTAATTTATGTGCAAACTCCGCTATTCTGAGATTGAATCCGGGATAGTCTATCAGAATAATAACATCGGGATTGTAACTCTTGATATCAGATTTGCAATACTTTAAAAGGCCAAGAATTTTGGGCAATGACAAAAAGACCTCAATAAAGCCCATGAAAGACATTTCATCAAGATACTTTACTATGGTGGCACCTTCCTTTTCAAGACGTTCACCACCCCATGCTCTTACCTGTGCTTCAGGGTCTTTCAGAAAAATATTATGTACAAGATTGGCACCGTGCAGATCACCTGATGCTTCCCCAGCCACAACATAATATTTCATAATTCAGCATTAAAGGACGTCAACGCCTAACAACGAACCTAACATTTTCTTGTGTTCGTCAAAAGTGATATCAATTTTAAGCGGAACAATAGAGACATAACCATCTGCAAGAACCTTCATTTCACTATTGGATTTTATATCCTTTTCCTCATAAAACCCTGTAATCCAATAATATGGAAGATTTACGCCTGGTCGCATTCGTTTCTCATATACCTCGTACCATTTCCCTTGCGACAAACTGCATACCTTCATACCCTTTATACCACCTTCAGGCTTATATGGAAAATTGACAGTCAGACACAAACCCTTGGGCAACGAACTGATATTATCCAATACTTTTCCCAGAATACAGTCTATATATTCCTCTGTCTCACTGAAGTCAGCATCAGCGGTGTAACTGCAGAGGGAAAATCCAATAGACGGGATGCCTTCTATTGCGGCGTCTATAGCAATTCCGACAGTCCCGGAATAAAAAACATTGGTTCCCACATTTGTACCATGATTGATGCCGGAAATGACAAGATCGGGAGTTCGCTCAGCAATAGCCTTCATAGCCATTTTCGAACAATCCACTGGGGTTCCGTTGCAGGAAAAAAATCTTACTCCAGGTTCTTCACTGACAAGCTTAAGTTTCATGGGGTCGGCTACGGTCATGGCGTGACTTTTCCCTGACTGTTCCGTATCAGGGGCTACAGCTATGATTTCACCGTGCTTTTTAGCAATATCTATCAAAGTTCTGATGCCTTTGGCATGAACTCCATCATCATTGGATATTACTATCAGTGGTCGTTTATTCATAATGTTTGAGGAATAACTTCAGATGAGCATATAGTTTTTCAGTAGGCAGTCCCATAACATTATAGTATGAGCCATCGATTTTTTCGATACCGATTGCACCAATCCACTCCTGTATTCCGTATGCACCAGCCTTATCTATCGGATTATAACGTGATATGTAATATTCTATGTCATCTTCCGACAACTGGCTGAATTTCACCTTAGTCACATCATAAAATGTGTCTTGGTATCTTTTATCGGCAATACATACACCTGAAACCACTTCGTGAGAAGCACCTGAAAGAGCCTGAAGCATTTCCTTTTCAGCAGTCTTGTCAATTGGTTTTACAAGTATCTGATTGTTGAGAAGGACAATAGTGTCAGCAGTGATTACTATATCGTTGTCATCAATATTTTTCATAATAGCATCGCTTTTCTGTTTTGCGAGATCTGCGACTGCTTCGTAAGGAGTAAGGTCCTTACAGATTACTTCCTTGTTGTCACTCAGAGCACAAATGAAAGGAATATCCATCAATGAGAGCAACTGTTTCCTTCTCGGTGAGCTGGAGGCAAGTATTATTCTTTTATCTTTCAGTTCAAGCATTGTCGATTCTTATTATGATGTTACCAATGAAAAGCGCCGTCGTTCATCCATTTGCCCTGAACTGTCAGCACTTGTTCTATTACGTCTCTTACTGCGCCATTACCACCCTTGAATGGTGATATGTAATCAGCCACAGCCTTAACCTCGTGGCTTGCATTGGCGGGACAGGCACCGATACCCGCCTTCACAATCACCTCATAATCGGGTATGTCATCGCCCATATACAAAACCTCATCTGCACTAAGACCGTTTTCATCAAGATAATCGTTGAAGGCATCAAGTTTATATGAAACACCTAAGATAACATCGGTTATTCCTAAGCCATTCATACGTCTACGCATGCTTTCACCGATACCGCCTGACAGGACAGCAACCTTATATCCGTTCAAAATGGCATGATGCAGACTATAACCATCCTTTACATTTGATTTTCTCAAACCTTCACCGTTAGGCAACATATAAATGTTTCCATCGGAAAGGACTCCGTCATAATCAAACATAAAACATTTTATTTTATGTATATTGGCTAAACTTTTCATAAAATAACTGTTATACAAACAAGACAAGGAGACAACAAAAACTGTGCCTCCTTGCCCTATTCATTTATTTAATGACGAGTATTTTATTTACCGCCTCTTTCTGAAGATACTGTCAGTTTCTTTCTGCCAACAGCTCTTCTGTGTGCCAACACTTTTCTTCCTTCTACAGTTGACATTCTGTGACGGAAACCGTGTTTGTTGATTCTCTTACGTCTCGATGGTTGAAATGTCCTTTTCATATCGTTTCAAATTTTGAGGTGCAAAGATAGGCTTTTTTTTCAAAAACAAAGCTATTTTGCACATTTTTTTCTAACTCACTATTTTTCAGGAATATTCTTCAACAAAGTACACAGAAAATCATAGAAAACGCCCACTGATTTGATGTTGACTCTTTCATCAGGGCTATGAGGATGTTCCAAAGTAGGACCAAATGACATCATATCCCAGTTAGGATATTTGGCGCCGAGAATAGCACATTCGAGACCTGCATGGACTGCTGTAATCTTTGGTTCTTTATTGAATTTCTTCTTATACACCTTATGAGCCAGTTTTACGATAGCAGAGTTCGCATTAGGTTTCCATCCTGGATAAGCGCCATCGAAATAAGCTTCAGCTCCTGCCAATTCAAAGGCAGCACCTATATTGGCTGCAAGAGCATCCTTGGAAGAATCAACAGAACTTCTAAGCAGACATTTAACCTCAATATTGCCGACACCACTCTTAATTGATGATTTGACAATGGCAAGATTGCTTGATGTTTCAACGACACCAGGCATTTCCTTGCTCATTCTTATGACACCGTTCTGACATGCGATGATACTGCGGATGAGCCTCATCTGTACAGGATTGTTAATCATAAACTTAGGCATCTTAACCGGTGTGAGTTTGATTTCAATATGGTCTTCCACAGCACCAAGTTCGTTGTTGACTATGGCCTCATATTTTGCTACACACTTAATGATGTCGTCAACTTTGTTCTCAGGAACAAGAATCGTTGAGAAGGCTTCTCTCGGAATTGCATTTCTCAAACCATCGACTGTAACATCTGCAAGTTGGATCTTCCATTGCTTTTTAGCCCTGTTGAGATAACGGAACATTATCTTTATTGCATTGCCTCTTCCCAAATTGATATCCATACCTGAGTGTCCGCCCTTAAGTCCCTTTACACTTAGTGTGAATGACTTGTATCCCTTTGGAACAGGTTGTGGTTTGAATTTGAAATCGATGTTTGCATCAAGACCGCCGGCACAGCCCATGAAAAATTCACCTTCTGTCTCCGAATCAAGATTAAGAAGTATATCACCTTTCAAAACGCCTGGTTTTAATCCGTTAGCACCATCCATACCCGTTTCCTCGGTAGCTGTGAAAAGTGCCTCCAATGGTCCATGTTCCAGAGTCTTTGATTCGAGTATGGCCATAATTGCAGCAGCTCCCATTCCGTTATCGGAGCCGAGAGTAGTACCTCTTGCCTTTACCCATTCACCATCTATATAAGCATCAATCGGATCCTTTGTAAAGTCATGAACGACATCGCTGTTCTTTTGAGGAACCATATCGACATGCGCCTGAAGGATGACGCCTGTCTTGTTTTCCATACCTTTGGTTGCAGGCTTACGAATAATCACATTACCGGCTTTGTCCTTTATAGTTTCGAGGTTATGTTCCTTACCGAAATTTACCAAAAAAGCCTCAACTTCCTTTTCGTGTCCTGACGGACGAGGAATTTGCGTCAAACTGTAGAAGTGCTTCCACACTTCCTTTGGCTCTAATTTTTTTATTTCTTCTGACATTTTATAATAATTTTAATAATTGTTCAACATAACAGGGGAAATCAGCATGAACAGCTTTTCGTCAGTCTCACTTTCCTCTATTGGAAGAATGACAGCAGCTCTGTTTGGCTGTGAAAGTTCTATCCTTACGTTTGCAGTATCAACATGCGTCAGCATTTCCTGGAAAAACTTGGCATTGAAGCCGATTACGATATCATTGCCGGTATATTCGCAGGCTATCTTTTCCTCAGCCTTGTTCGACAAGTCCATATCCTCTCCGGAAATGACTAAGACATTACCGCCTATTTTCATTCTAATCTGATTGGTTGACTGACTTACGAAGTAACCGATACGACGCATCGTGTTCAGCAATTGCCCCTTGTCTATAATCATACAGTTAGGATTATCCTTAGGTATAATCATATTGTAGTTGGGGAAAGGACTATTAATTAGTCTGCTGAACATCTTGTAAGTTCCAAATGTGAAAGTGACATTGGTCTTATTGTATTCAACAGTCACTTCACAGTCCTCATTCTGAAGAATATTTTTCAACTGGTTGAGAGGTTTCTTCGGAACCACAAAGTTAGTCACTGTTTCACCAAAAGAGCCTGATTTGGAATACTTTACAAGTTTGTGTGCATCAGTTGCCACAAAAACAACCTCATTAGGGGTGATATCAAAGAGCACACCTGTAATGCTTGGGCGCAATTCCTCATTACTTGTTGCAAACAATGTCTTGGAAATGGCATTCGTCAGTGTTTCGGATGTCAACTTGATTGTCTCAGCATCAGCAAATTCAGGAAGATGAGGAAATTCCTCACCATTATGACCGGCTATATGATAATGGCCTTCGCCAGCACTGAGTGTCACTGATTGATTTGCCAAATCAATGGTGAAAGTCATAGGTACATCTGAGAAAGTTCTAAGAACATCCATGAGCATTTTTGCAGGAACAGCAAACAGGCCATCGCCTTCGCTCATATCAACTTTCATCTCTGATATCATAGTCGTCTCCAAATCTGATGCAGTCATCTTCAGTGTATCACCCTGAAGCTCAAAAAGAAAATCGTCAAGAATAGGCATAGTATTTCTTGCATTTAGAATGCCGCCTATTGATACCAAATTTTTGAGTAGCATACTACTCGACACAATAAATTTCATACTATATATTTAATTGATTATTACTATCTTTCATAATCTTGTAGTCATGAAAATATACAATATTTCCAAATTACAATTCAGACTACAAAGGTATGAATATTTATTGATTTTGAAAACTTCCGACTTGAGTTTTTTAAATTATCTTCACATCAGCTTTGTGAATCCAGCCTATTTTCCCATTCGAAAGACGGATTTCTATCCATTCTCCGACATTGTCTGTTACATCAACCTTCAAACCTCTGTGAATCACAAACAAATCGACACTATTGTCCGATGGTGAACTTTTAGCCGTAACAGTGGCAGCAAACACCACTCCTTCGTTATCGCGCACCAAATCTCTCTTTATACTGAAACTGACAATGAAAGAAAACACGAACAAAACAAAAGCAACTACTGAAATCCAAAAGAACAACTTTCTGAATTTCAGCTGTCGCATGACAAACATGGCTACCAATCCTGCACAAAGAATAACGAACAAAACTATGCCCGCTATACACCAACCATCCGGTGTGAAAAAATGCAGAACCGACTGCCACCATCTATCATAAAACATTTCAGGAACAGATTCAATTTTGTCAATAATCCTATTGTTTGCAAGATTAAGGTTATATATGACATCCTGATTATTAGGCTCGAGACGCTTTGCTCTTTCATAATATAGAATAGCAGAAGGCATATCATTCAGCTTATAATATGAATTACCAAGATTATAGCATACCTCAAAAACGTCCGGATTCTCGTCATACAACTGCTGGAAAGCATTCACAGCATCAGAATATTGCTCCTGCTGATAAAATTCCACTCCCTTAAGAAACAAATCTTCAGAATTCTGGCTGAAGGCGCAAAACGACATCAGCAATAGCATTGATATCAGTAACTTCTTCATGACTATTTCAATTTTGAATAAAACAACTTAATGACTTCCACTGCCTCAGAATAGATTTCATTCATGGAATCAGTAGGAGTGCCTGGGGCGAATCTGGCGAATTCCGCATCATTGATAACGGAAATGAACTTATCTGCATCTTCCTTGGATATCTTACCCTCCTCAGCAAGCTTGTTCAAGAAATCCCTGTTAAGTTCCGAATATGGCAGATTGAATCTGTCACCAAGATATGACCACAGTGCATTGGAGACCTCATCGTAAAACTTGTCAGGTTCCTTTGCATCAAGATATCCCTTCGCCTTTTTCAGACGTTTCATGGCAACACCTTCTGCACGACGACGCTTGATTCCCTCAACATCACTACGTTTGGCAATCATTCTGTTGATTAAAACTATGGCCAGAACTGTCATCACCGACAATAATCCGAGCAGAATAAAATAGTTGGCGGATGCAAAAAATTGGGATGAACTTTTGCCGAATTTCGGGGTCTTGGTCTTAATGTACCTGATATCTTCAGCCAAACTGACCACATCCTCGCGTTCAACACCGCGCTCAACCTCCTGCAATTCAGTGCCGCGACCTTCAACATGCACCTCAAATTCAGGCGATGTCAGTGTCACATACTCCTTCTTTGAAGGGTTGAAAAAAGAAAATTCAAACGGCTCAATCCTGAAATCCCCCGAATTACGTGGTATCACAACATATTCGAAGACTTTTGTTCCAGAAACAATATCATTGTTGACTTTGGAATTCTGGGTAATTTTAGGTTCATATACCTCAAAGTCGTATGGGAATTTAATATTCAGTTTGTCAATCATTTTGACATTGCCTGAACCGCTTATGGTAAATCTTATAGTTATCGCCTCATTAGCCATAAGGGAGGTCTTGTCAATTGAACTATTCATAGTATAGTTGCCGACGGCTCCGGAGAATGAGCCCGGACGGCCTTCGGTAGGCAACGGATTCACATGGATAGTCACTGGTTTTGACTTGCAGTTATACTTGACATTCTGGTAAGTCTGGAAGAAACTGTCGAAGAAAGGATCACCCATTCCGCTGCCGCCTCTTTGTCTTACCCGTGCTACGACTTCAACTTCAGCAGGGTCTATCACTATATCTCCTGATTTATGAGGGAACAAAACACACTTCTGTATTTCACCAGCATTGTATATTTCGTTATCAACAGAAACCCTGTGCAGACTTACGTTGCCTATATCAATATCTTCCTTCCAGAAACCGGTATATGCCGGAAACTTCACGTCACCGAAACCTGACAGGTCCAATTTGGAATAAATAGAATTGGTAAAGACAAATTGTTCACCCACATATACATTCTTCTTACTTGCAGAACCTGAAACAAACACGTCACCGCTGGCTGATACCGAAGCCTGAGCCGTCTGTTGGTTATTCTGACTGTTTCCACTTTGTCCCCCACCAGTCACTCCCTGCTGGGTGCTGCCACCCTGTTGGGTAGTGCCCTGAGAACCTCCGCTATTGTTATTGCGCGGAACAACCTTTATGGTCACCGAGTTTGAAGTATAAGTTTTTCTGTTAACTGTGACAGTTGCAGGTTCAATGGTGAACTCACCCGGTTCATTGGCCGAAAGATAAAAGGTGTAAGTTGTTGATATTGATTGTGATGATTTGCCATTAACCCACTGGAAACTCGTATTTGATGAGGAATTCGGTCCTGACAAAATCTGGAAATGTTCCATAGTCGGATATTTGAAGTCACTCGATCTTTCATTTACAGTATAAACAAGCCTGAATTGCTCTCCCACATGGACTACCGAAGCAGTGACATTTGCGGTGAACGTAATGTCATCCGCCGCCATGGAAAACAATGGCATACAACACAAAAAGAAAAATATCAGTTTCCGTATTCTCATAATATTACCAATCTTTATCAATTTTAACTTTCTGTCCCTTCGTCTTCGATTCCTGCACTTTCTGTAAAGTCTTCTGTTCGTTGTTTTTTAAAGCTTCAAGCATTCTCTCGGCATCATCCTTGGAAATGTTCATCTGCTGGGCTTCCTGTTGTTCTCCGTCCTGCTGTTCGTCCTGCTGCCCCTGCTGCTGTTGCTGTTCCTGACCCTGTTGCTCATCCTGATTCTGCTGCTGATTCTGTTGGTTCTGGTTTTGTTGGTTCTGGTTCTGCTGATTCTGGTTTTGTTGATTCTGGTTCTGTTGGTCCTGGTTCTGACCATCATTCTGTCCCTCGCTGTCCTTCAGCTTCTTCTGAGCCATGGCAAGATTGTATCTTGCATCCTCATCATCAGGATTGATTCTCAACGCTTGCTTATAAGCCTGCACAGCACCGTCATACTGCTCTGATTTATAGAACGAATTGCCCAAATTATAATATGACGCTTCTTTTAACGAGTCGTTTTTTGCCCTTGAAGCGATATCAAAATATTGACTGTCGGCTTCCTGGTATTTATCCTGCAAATAAAGCGAATTGCCGAGGTTAAAACCTGCTTCCTCCATCAGACGGTTTTCTTCGAGAGCCTTTCTGTATTTGATTTCGGCATCATGATACCTCTCCTTTTCAATATCACGGTTCCCTCTTCTTACAAGCGATCTTTCACTCTGTGAATATGAAGGAATGAAAGAAAGTAAGCACAACACAAACAATAATATCCTCAATTTCATAATCACTTCCTTTCCAAAAGTTTATCGATATTAATCTTATTGCTTGACCTGTTGGGTATCAGAAGGAATATGACCAACAGCAGCAATGCTGGAGCAAGACAATATTGGAAGCCATCCTTGTAATCCGTCACTCTCTGCGAATCAAAAACCGCCGTCTCCATTTTATTTATCTGGTCGAATATTTTATCAAGACCCACTCTCGCAGTATTTGCGCGAATATAGGATCCGTTACCGATTTCCGCCACTTTTTTCAATGTGTTTTCGTCAAGTTTGGTTACCACTGTCGCACCGTTTTTATCTTTTTTGAAGCCAGCCTGATGTCCATTGGAAAATACTGGAATAGGAGCACCTTCTGGAGAGCCTATACCTATTGTATAAATTACAAAACCCTTGTCTGCCGCATTTTTCGCTTCAGCCTCGGCGTCACCAATATGGTTCTCACCATCAGTAATCACAATTATTACCTTGCCGTGCTCCGATTTGTTCTCTTCTTCTTCATCACCCAACGATTCCGCACACATTTTTATTGCATCTGCAAGTGCTGTGCCCTGAACCGAGATGTACGAAGGATTGACTGTTGAAAGCATCATTTTCACTGCACCGTAGTCAACCGTCAATGGAGTCTGCAGAAAAGATTTTCCCGCAAAAATCACAAGTCCTATCCTGTCGTTGTGCATATTGTCCATCATCTTGTATATGGCTTGTTTTGCCCTTTCGAGACGCGACGGCTTGATGTCCTCAGCCATCATACTGTTTGAAATATCAAGAGCAATCATAATATCAACCCCCTTACGTTCAACGGTTTCCACCTGAGACCCCACCTGAGGATTGGCTATACCTACAATTATCAAGGCAAATGATAACAACAGCAGAATAAATTTGAAATATCTGATGAATTTTGATTCTCCGGCAATCAATTTGGCCACCACAGGATTATCTCCTATTGCCGACATCTTCCTCTTTCTGAAAATCTCGACAAAGACGAAAACAATAATCATTGCCAACAATCCAAGTAACCACCATAAGAATTCCGGACGCTCAAATCTAAATAATGTCATATCTTATTGATTTAACCTGATTTATGGAAATATTCTTAAAACAAATGTTCTCATCAGAAACACTAATGCAAGCAATCCGAGAGCTATTGCGGCAAACGGGAAGAATTCCTCTGTCTTCTTTTCAAATTCATAGACCTCTATTCTCGATTTCTCCATTTTGTCGATTTCGCTATAAATTTTATCCAACGAACTGTTGTCGGTTGCCCTGAAATACTGTGCACCGGTCATATTTGCTATCTGTTTCAGCATATCTTCGTCAATATTGACTTCAACCTGCTGATATCTCTTGTTTCCAAAGAAATCCTGAACGGGATAAGGAGCAGTTCCGTTGGTGCCGACACCGATAGTATATACTCTCAGTCCGAACATCTTGGCAATCTCGGCTGCTGAGATAGGATCAATTGAACCTGTATTGTTCACACCATCTGTCAGAAGAATGATGACCTTGCTGATGGCATCGCTGTCCTTGAGCCTGGAAATTGCAATCGACAATCCGTCGCCAATGGCAGTTCCGTCTTCAATTATGCCTGTTTTAATTTCTGACATGAGCTGGTTAAGCACCTTGTGGTCGGTAGTCATAGGACATTGAGTGTAGGATTCACTTGCAAATACGACAAGTCCGATCCTGTCGTTGGGACGTCCGTCTACAAATTTGGCACCTACTTTCTTGGCTGCTTCAAGTCTGTTGGGCTTGAAATCCTCTGCAAGCATACTACCCGAAACATCCATAGTCATCACAATATCAATACCTTCCACATTGGTTGTGCTGTTCTTCTCACTTGACTGAGGACGGGCCAATGCCACAATCAGCAGTGCCACTGCAACCATCTCAAGTCCAAAAAGAACATGTACCAATATCTCTCTGAAACTTGTCTTTGATTTCTTTGCAAAATCAAATGACGAAATCTGTATTGTAGGATACAGTTTCCTGTATTTCCACACATATAGTGCTATCAATATAGGAATTATCAACAGAAGAAACAGCAGAGGTTTGTTGGCAAATTCCAAATCATTGAACATTTTTGCCTCCTTCCGTCGTTTCCGTTGACTTTCGCTGCTCTTCAGCAGTTTTCATTTCTTCCTGTTTTTTCAATTCCATAAAATATTTGTATGAACTGTTTACAAAGTCATACGCCTTTTCCAAAGTCTTGCCATGTTCTTCAGCCTCCGGCTGGTGCTTGGCAAATTTCACAAGATCCGACAACTCAAATAATTGCTTTGCGCTGTCAATGTCTTCCTGTTTGCATTTGCCGGTCCTATGAAGTTCCCTGAAAATATCATCAGTCACCATTTCCACAGCTTCAAAGCCGAACTGGCCGGAAATATATTCCCTTAATATTGATGTAATCCTGAAATAATATTCCTTAACCTCTCCAGACTGCCATAACTTCTCCTTTTCGAGAGCATACAGCGCATCCAGGGCAGCTCTATGAGGCGGTATTACCACCTTCGGACGAGTGATACTTCCATATTGTTTCTTCCTTTTTTTCAAATACCTGACAAGGAAGAAAATCCCGGCCACGACCGCTGCAATTATCAAAGTCCATTCAATATATGGTATGACTTCGGAGAATTTCACCGGCACATCCGCAATAGGTTTGATGAACTTAATATCAGCGGTAGTGTCAATATCAACAGTATGAACTTCATAAAGTAAAGCTTCGGTTTCTATTATTCTCTCTGTTCCATCTGAAAATTTCACCTTGAATTCAAATGGCGGTATAGCGTAATAGCCTGAATCGAAGGAAGTTATGGTGATATCCTCGACATATTTGCTCACACCGTCAGACGTTGTGGTATCTATCGGGGATTTCTTAAGTATTTCGATTTCTCTAACTATTGTGTCGCCAATAAGCGGCCATTCAACTTTGGCATCCTCAGGAGCAGTCACTGACATACGAAAGACACTCTGTTCACCGATTCTTATAACCGGCTTGTCAAGTTCACCTTTCGCATCGGCAACCTGCGAAACCAGGTTGAAAGACAGCAGAATTACGGCAACTGAAATAAAAAGTCTTTTTATCATGACTTACAATCTGTTTTCACGCATTTTAAACAATCTGATCAGACTTTTGACATAATCGCCGCCAGTTTCCAGTTCAACATAGTCTGTTCCACACTTTCTGAACAATTTTTCAAGCTCGGAATTATGTTTCTCCCACCATGTTGAATATGCCCGCATGACAGACCTGTTGGATGTGTCCATCCACATGGTTCTGCCCGATTCCTTGTCATACACACGTATCATCCCGACATTCGGAAAGTCAGCCTCACGTTGGTCAACGATACGCATAGCCACTATGTCATGTTTGTATCTTGCAATTTTCAGAGCATTCTCAAAATCGGAGGTCACGAAATCAGAAAACAGGAAAGCAGTAACTCTCTTTTTCATCGAGTTGGTCAGGAAACGCAAAGCCTCAGCCACATCAGTCTTTTGGCTTGTCGGGTGAAAGTCAATTAGTTCCCTGATTATTCTCAGTATATGGCTCGAGCCTTTCTGAGGCGGTATGAACTTTTCCACTTTGTCGGAGAAAAAAATCACACCCACTTTATCATTATTGCTGATAGCTGAGAAAGCGAGCACCGCTGACACTTCCGTGATGACATCCTCCTTGAGACAAGACTTGGTGCCAAATTCATTTGAGCCACTGACATCAATAAGCAGCATAACTGTCAATTCACGTTCCTCTTCAAAAATTTTCACAAAAGGACGGTTATAACGTGCTGTCACGTTCCAGTCAATGTTTCTCACATCGTCACCGACCTGATATTCACGGACTTCACTGAAAGCCATACCGATGCCCTTGAAAGCACTGTGATATTGTCCGGCGAAGATATGTTGTGAAAGGCCGCGACTCTTAATCTCGATCTTTCTTACTTTCTTCAGAATGTCGGAAGTTTCCATGTCAATGAATTTTACGGAACCTCAACCTTATTGAGAATTTCATTAATCACATCATCGGATTTGATGTTCTCAGCCTCCGCCTCGTATGTCAGTCCGATACGATGGCGCAGCACATCATGTGCTATGGCGCGGACATCTTCAGGGATGACATAGCTTCTGCATCTCATGAAAGCGTATGCTTTGGCAGCAAGTGCCAAGCCTATTGAGGCACGTGGTGAAGCGCCAAAACCAATCATAGACTTGAAATTTGGAAGACTATATTGTTCGGGTTCACGAGAAGCGAAAACAATATTTGTGATATAAGTTTCAATCTTTTCATCAAGATAAACAGACCTGACAAGCTCCTTGAGTTCTACGATGTCAGCCGGTTTTAATATTTTAGAACATTTAGCATAACTGTTCAAAATATTTGCGCGAATTATCAGTTTTTCCTCCTCTTTGGTCGGATATCCAACGATAACCTTAAGCAGAAAACGGTCAACTTGTGCCTCAGGCAACGGATATGTGCCCTCCTGTTCTATAGGATTCTGAGTTGCAAGTACCAGAAATGGTTCATCGAGTTTGTAGGTGTTAGTGCCTATAGTCACTTGGCGTTCCTGCATGGTTTCAAGCAGAGCGCTCTGCACCTTTGCCGGAGCACGGTTGATTTCATCGGCAAGAATGAAGTTTGCGAAAATAGGTCCTTTGCGGACTTCAAATGATTCATTCTTTGGGCTGTAAATCATAGTACCGATAAGGTCGGCCGGAAGAAGGTCCGGAGTGAACTGTATCCTGCTGAAAGACGCATCTATTGTGTCAGCAAGCGACTTGATGGCAAGAGTTTTTGCCAGGCCAGGGACACCTTCGAGCAGAATATGACCGTCGGCCAACAGACCTATCATCAGACGTTCTATCATCTGTCGCTGACCGATTATTACCTTACTCATTTCAATCATCACAGAATTGACCAATGCACTCTTTTCTGCAATTAATCCATTAAGTTCTCTAATGTTTTCGTTCATGATATTATATGAAATATTTTTCAGTTTGCAAAGATAGAGCAAGAAAAAATTAACTATTTATAAAAAGCGTTAAACATTGTTAATAATCTGAATATCAATGTTTTAAGCAACAAATTAGAATTTTTGTAAATTTAAATTAAAATTGACCGTTTTATTATAAAAATTTGTTGTACATTTGTATTTTCAAGAAATATATTATTTGGAATCATTGAAATATTAAAATAGCTTATGAAAAACAGAAAGTTACACTTAAAACCATTGGCAATTACAGCTGTAATTGCATTGTTTCTTTCATCGACTGCATTCATTGTAGGCAACGCAAGAAACACATTTGGTAACAAATCCGTCAACAACACGAAGGCGGAGAATGAGTATTTGGCTTCACTAAGAGTAAACCCTGCTACAGGCACCATAGATGCTGCCGATTATCAGAGGGCTCTGAAGGAAGCGAGAAGACTCGGCAAAGAGTCATCGCTGAAAGGCGCGGCTGCTGACTTGACATGGGAGTCATGCGGTCCGGACGATCTCGCAGGCAGAATGAGATCCATCGTTACCTATAAGGGGTACTGGTATGCAGGCAGCCCTGACGGCGGCATTTGGAGAACCCCGTTCAGCGCCTCATCTTCCAACAATTTTGTTTGGACAAAGATCGTCACTGATGTTTACAACGTCAGTTGCATGTATGTTGACGGCAATACTCTTTACGTTGGAACAGGTGAAAACTTCAATTCAGAAGAATTCAATCTTCTTCCTGGATTCAAGGGTACAGGACTCTACAAAACCACCGATGGTACATCATTCACCTTAGTTGATGGCACTGACGGATGGTTCTATATCAGCAAGATTGCTGTTATGGGTTCCACTGTCTATGTTGCAACATCTGACGGCCTCATGAAATCAACAGACGGCTCGACATGGACAACTGTCATTGAAGGCAACTGCAAGGATGTTACAGCATCAAACAGCAGAGTTCTTGCTTATGTTAACGGCAGTGCATACCTCTCAACCGATGGCACCAATTTTACAAACATTTCCACCGATGAAGATAACAAACTCCCTTCCGACACATACGTAGGAAGAATCACTTTCGCAATCGCTCCATCTGACAACAACATCATTTATGCGACTGCAATATATGGAGTTGACTTTGTAGAAACCAAAACATACAACGAATATGGCACTCTGTACAACATCTACCGTTCCGAAGATGGCGGCAGCACATGGCACGTCATCGGTTCAGGCGACGGATGGACAATGTTCTACGTTTTTAACGGCAACGGTCTGTACGCAACAGCAATGACTATTGACCCGACAAATCCGGACAGAGTGTTCATTGGTGGTATGGACCTTTGGGAAGGCACCAAAGTTCCTGGTAACAACATATTCCAATGGACTCAGAGAACTTCAGCAGAGAATTCCACATCTCAGGCTTACGTTCCTCAGAACCATTTCCAATACATGTTTGTTCCTTCTATTGTCGGATATGGTGAAACTATAGTTATCGCTTGTGAAAACGGTATTTACCTCTCTTACAGACTCGGTGCTATCTCAAGAAGTGCTTCTTGCAATATCAACCTCATCACCAGCCAGTTCTACACTGTCGCTGCTGACTATGCAGGAGCAACAATGGGCGGCAGCCAGGGCAACGGTACCGTTGTTATCAACAAATCAAGCTACACCGGCAAATCCGGCAGCAACTACCATATATTACTCGGAGAACTCACTGGTAATGATTATACCTTTAATAATATAGGCGGATATTGTCATTATTCATTAATCTATCCGAATGCAAAATACGTTTCCATCAATGGAAACATCGATCTTAAGGACGAATCACAAACCGCTTATTCAGATTTCAGCGGTGTCCAAACGCTCATCCTCTATCGTCACGATGGTCAGTATCCGCAGGATATCTCCTATTGGCAAAGTGATGACTACTACAAAGCAATAGAAGACAGTGCAGGCTACATCGCTCCATCTATCCTATGGGAAGACTTTGATTGGGAATATAACACAGATGTGGTAACTTATTCAGACACCATGTATCATTATGCAGGCGATACAATATATGCAGCAAGTAACAATGCTAACTACCCTATCCCTTACGTACTTGACCAAGACCTCCCAACAGGTAGCAAAATCGTGATAGAAGACCATGTTGCATCAAGATTTTTCGTGGGTGTGAAGAACTTGATATTCATGACAAAGTACGCTTCAAACTTCAATATTGACTTCAAAACAAGCAGTCCTTGGTGGATCATCTCCGCAAGAGACGTCAACGGTGTCACAGGCACTCCACAGTGTATGGCTGTATCTAAAGACTGCAACTATCTGTACGTTGGTACCCAAGAAGGCAGACTTTTCAAGATTTCAAATCTTGCGTACGCACAAAATGAGACCACAGCTCGTGTATGCACCTACAATGCATCATTCTCAACCTGCACACCTAATCCTTATTGCGTTGTCAATACTACAGAACTCAATATCCCAACAAACGGACGTACAATAACTTCAATAACAGTAAATCCTGTAAATCCTGATATAGTTGTAGTAACCTTAGGAAACTATGGATATAACGACTACATCTACATGACAACAAATGCACGCTCCCAGAATCCTACTTTCACACAAGTTCCATTCTCAGTAGATTCACCTGTTTATACAGCAACTTTCATTGAAAATAATGAAGACCTTCCTAACTACCTCCTCATAGGCACTGATTTCGGTATCTTCCAAAACACTGATGTTGTAAATGGCGGCGAATTCGTAAAACAGGATAACGGTATGGGTGAAGTTCCTGTGTTCATGATCAGACAACAGAATGTCATTACACCTAAAGACGCAAACGGCAATTACAGGCCAACATATTACATTGATTTCGATACAGAAGAAACTGATACAGTTTATATCACTTCTTATCGTAACATCTACGCAGCCACATACGGCGGAGGTCTCTTTGAATGCACCACATTCAACGAACAAAACAAAAACATTGATACCCCAACAGGCATCAATGACTATTCAGAGACTCCCAAAAACAGTGTATCTGTTTTTCCAAACCCTGTATCCGACTATGCTAATATAAATATCTCCACAGCTGCTGACATAAATGTTGAAATCAGTATTTACAATATGAACGGTTCTCTCATTGAATCATTCATACGCTACAGCAGCAATGGCATAATCAACTGCCAAATTAACACTGCTGACTTCCCAATGGGTACTTACATTGTTAAAGTCAATACAGTCAATGGTACTACATCATCAAAATTCATTGTCGTTAAATAATTAATTAAGTAGTTGAAAATGAAAAATATAATTACATTATTCTGCGCTTTTTTATTAAGCGTGTCTCTTATCGCTCAAAATCGTGCATACAAACCGGAACTAAATTCACCGGCAGATGAATCTACGGATATGATGATTGTTACCCTTCTCGACTGGAATCCAATCGCAGGTTATCTTAATATCCATTATGAACTTCAAATTGCCGACAACACAAACTTCAACAACCCTGTCGTTATCGAAAGTGTTGCATCTGCAGTTTATACCCCAACTCTAAAATTCAATACAACCTATTATTGGAGAGTAAGAGCCATAGATGATGACCCGGCAACTCCTGTCAGTGACTGGAGCGATGTATGGTCTTTCACCACATTCGCAACAGTGATGCTGTCATCTCCTCAAAACAACTTTAATGCAGCTCAATCACCTCGTCCAATCCTTAAATGGAAAACCATCAATACCAATGAAAACTTCCGTGGAATAGAAAAATTCGAAATCAAATATTCCACCAATGAAGACATGTCGGATGCTGTTACCAAATTCGTTGACTATTCCAATAAGAACAATACCTCTATTACTGCTCAGGATACATTGTTCAATTTGACTTTCGGTCAGATTTACTATTGGGATGTAAGAGCATATAATAATGCTGAAGGCGATTTTGAGTCCGTATCAGACTGGACAAATTCACCTTATAAATTCATCGTAATAAATGAGCCTACACTCAACAAACCTACCTTGAAGAAAAATGTTGATGTTGACCCGGATGTAACCCTCGAACTGAAAAACGAATACATACCGGTCAAGTATGAATTCCAAATCGCTTATGATTCGTTGTTCACCAGCACAAGCCTCGTTGTAGATGAATTGTCATCATCCAAGTCTTATACTGCTCCAGTTTTGGAATTCGGTGAGACATACTATTGGAGAGCACGTCATTCTTACGAAAATGCTGTATCCGATTGGTCATATACTGATAATCAGGTATGGTGGTTCCAAGTAATCTCCCAGCCAGAACTTAAAGCGCCTAAAAATGGTGTGGCAGTTGGCGCTAACGGTGCTCTGACATGGAACAAAATCTCCACATGCGACGTTTACTATGTGGCAATATCCACAAGCAGTGATTTTCCTAACGTTGACACCCTTACACGTATCTATGAATACAAGCCTGTAACGACCAATATCCAGTCTTTCAGCCTTGCAAAAGCTTCAAGCATTGTAAATGCTGCAGGAACTTACTACTGGAAAGTAATGGGCTCTCAAAAGAATTTCAAAGGTGAAACCGAAAATACAGAATGGAGTGAAACGAGAAATTTCGTTTATAATCCAACAGGTATTAAAGACTACAATCCTTTGAAACTCTCCGTTTATCCTAACCCAAGCCATGGAAACATTACCATTGAAGTTGACAACAATGTCCAATCTGCCCTGGTGACCATTTATGATATGGTGGGAAAGGTTAGATTCAGTGAATATATTGACTTCAACGGCATCAGTCGTGAAATCAGCGTAGCTCTTGACAACGGCTTATATATCCTCGAAGTCAACAACAACGGAGTAAAATCCAACAAGAAAATCACAATTCAATAATATCAGTTGATTGAACAGATAAAAAAGGCACCCGTTTGGATGCCTTTTTTTATTGGTTATATCTCTTGCCGAAAATGACCGATAAATAAAAAGAGAAAAACAAATTCTTTGGATCATTGTAGGCCATTATTGGGACTCCAATAGGAAAATAATCCAATACAGCTCCCAATTCCAACGACTTAACAACGTTGGTGTATTCTCCATATTCAAAATTAAACCCCAATTTGCCGTTAATACCGGGATAAGGGATGGTCTTCCATATACCCTTGAAAAATGGCCCCCTACCTAAAATATTAACATCTGTATGGACATCCGGATCATATCTTTCAAGAAGTTCAACGTACTCACCATCTTTTATATCAATAACATAAACATATACAGGCTTTGCCAACGCCAAAGATAAACCTGCAGCATATACCAAGTTTACATCAACACCACCCCAATAAGGCTTTCTGGAAATATTATACACCATCCCAAAATCACCTCTCAACAACAACACCCAATTAATCTTTCCCATCACATAACTTGAATAACCACGGTACATTGCAGGGAAAGTCTCCTGTTTCGGGTCACGGTAAGTGCTGAAACCTATCTCAAAAAAACTCGTTCTGAAGGCATCCTTATTGTTCCCCTGTCTGAAATATGCACCAAAACCAGAGGAATTGACATTAATTATAGCACAAGATTCTTTTGAGTAGACAATATTCGCCTCCGAAGCATCATCAAACAACCCGTCCTGACCATGCAAAACCCCGCATAATCCAACGAACAACATAATGCCGCAAAAGAACTTTCTTTTCATTATAAACTATTTGTCTCTCTGAAATTTCTGCGTCTCACCATATGCAGGACAGGACTGTTGCACCGCACAGGAACTGACAAATACTGCAAGCAACAAAACCGTTATTGCAATCATTAATTTTTTCATATCGACTCAATATTTTACAAAATTAATACAAATTTGTATTTATAACGTCTATATATGTGATTTTTGTATATCCAACAAACCAAAAAAAGAAACGGGAACGAGCACTATTGATATAATAGTCTTTTAACCAATTCATTATATTGCGCTGTAGATTCAAATACTATAACTGAATCTCTAACGGGTTCTCCCTTCTTGTACTCAGTAATTTTTATCTCATTATTGGGAGAGATGGCAATTTGGGTTCCGTCTCCGTCATGGAAATTCGCTCTTCCGACCTCCAAACCATAGTAATCATAGTAATACCATATACTGTCGGGCATTCCCATTTTATAATACGACTCTATCTGTATCTGGCCGTTATCATACCATTTGCTGCAATTTCCATTTAACAAGCCATGGCAATAATTATCAGACACTCTCAAAAGACCGGTTCTATCCCATGTGTTTTTCTGACCTTCAAGAACATTATCAACATAGTATTCCTCATATTCCTTCCCGCCATTGAAAAACCAACGAGTTGAATAACCATTCATCTTGCCATTTTTATAATTCGTCTCCTGAAGTATGTTTTCTCCATCATTGAAATACAATATGGTCTTACCGTGAGGCACGCCTCCTTTCATTTCAACTTGAGAGGTCTTATGTCCGAAATCATCAGTATATACGACAGTTTTGGTACATGCTATTGTTACAAATAACAATACAATCACGATAAATACAGGTCTTATTTTCATTTCATCAATCATTTAAGTTCCAATCAATTGGGGCAATACCATGACTCTGAAGATAGGAATTGGTTTTGGAAAAATGACGGCATCCGAAAAAGCCGCCTTTGCTGGCCGACAAAGGTGAAGGATGGGCCGCTGTAAGGATGAGATGCTTGCTCTCATCAATAAGATATCGCTTTTCCTTGGCATAATTGCCCCACAGGATAAAAACGACATTTTGTTTTTTGTCGGATACAGCCTTTATTGTTGAATTCGTGAACAACTCCCATCCCTTGTCACGGTGTGAACCGGCATAATTTTCACGAACAGTGAGAATGGCATTGAGCAGTAAAACACCTTCTCGCGCCCATTTGCTCAAATCTCCTGAGGCAGGAGCATCATATCCCAAATCATCATGCAATTCCTTGAAGATGTTTACAAGAGAAGGAGGAATTCTCACAGTTGGGTTAACCGAAAAGCACAGACCATTTGCCTGTCCCTTCTCATGATAAGGATCCTGACCGATAATCACAACCTTGACTTTATCAAAAGGGGTTGTATCGTATGCGGCAAAAATTTTGCTGCCTGGAGGAAACACATTATATTTGAGCTTTTCGTCAACCAAAAATGACTTCAATTGAGCGAAATAATCCGACTGGAATTCATTGTTCAACACTGCAAGCCACGAACTGTCTATTCTGGGATTAATTGTATTCATGATTTATAAGATTAACATTGCAAATTTAGCGATTTTTATCCATATAACAACCATCCTGCCCCTCCAGCTATGATAATCAACAGGATCGGATTTAATTTTAAGACTCTAACAAGGACAAACGAAACAATGAAAAAAATCCAGCTGTAATAATCTATGAATGTTTCGGGGGTTATCAGAGAAATTGCCGCTGCTGCGATAAGTCCGACAACAACAGTTCTGATTCCGGAAAATATTGAAGCAATCGTTTTATTGTTCCTGAATTTTTCATAAAAATACGAAATCAGAAGTACGAGGACAAGAGATGGGATGCATATTGCCGTTGTAGCCACAACCGAGCCCCAAACGCTGCCTGTAACTGTATATCCGACATAAGTGGCCGTGTTGATTCCAATTGGCCCTGGGGTCATTTGAGAAACAGCCACAATATCCGTAAAATCATTGACTGAAATCCATTGGTGCTTGACAACGATTTCATCTTGGATAAAAGAAAGCATGGCATAGCCTCCGCCGAAACCAAAAAGACCAATTTTAAGGTATGTCAGAAATAATTGGAGGTAAATCATTCTTCAGCTTGTTTAGTATTTCCGGTAAATTTGCCATAAATTAAGCCGCCCAAGCCGGCAACAAGCACTATCCAAATTGGTGAAACGCCAAGAAAGCTGATCAATATGGCGGCAATTATTGGTATTACGACTGTCTTCCACGTTATGCCAGCTGATTTGGCGGTAGTGAAAACAGGTACGGCTATCAGGGCAACCACAGCAGGACGGATGCCTTTAAATATGGCTGCAACCACAGCATTATCCTTAAAATGCGTGAAAAACATTGCAATCAGGAGTATTATCACGAAAGATGGCAACACAGTAGCAAGAAGACTCACAATACTGCCCAAGACCCCCTTTAGCCTGTAACCAATGAAAATGGAAGTATTGACTGCCATAACGCCAGGGAGTGACTGTGCAACGGCAATCACATCGAGAAATTCCTCTTTCTGAAGCCAATGTTTGTTATCAACCACCTCACGCTCAATAAGAGGTAACATGGCATACCCTCCACCCAATGTAAACGCACCAATTTTCGAGAATGTGAGGAAGACATCAAGATATATGTTCATCAATTGATAAAATAAAAAAGCGTGAAATCATACAATGACTTCACGCTCAATATTTAAATTATGTCTAATTCAAGATTAAATGATACCTTGAGCTAACATAGCATTTGCAACACGCATGAAACCAGCGATGTTTGCACCCTTAACATAGTTAATAGTACCATCAGCCTGTTTACCATATTTCACGCACATGTCATAAATGTCGTTCATGATCTTGTGGAGCTTCTGGTCAACTTCTGGAGCAGTCCAGTTGATGTGACCTGCGTTCTGGCAGATTTCGAGACCTGAAGTTGCAACACCACCAGCGTTAACAGCCTTACCAGGACCGAAAGGAATCTTAGCGTCTTGGAATGCAGCTATAGCAGCAGGTTGGCAACCCATGTTGGAAACCTCAGCAACGTACTTCACGCCATTGGCGATAAGTTCTTTTGCATCAGCTTCAGCAAGTTCATTCTGGAAAGCGCATGGGCAAGCGATGTCGCACTTAACCATCCAAGCCTTCTTACCAGCTGTGAACTTAGCCTTGCCTGGGAATTTGTCGGCCATATCCTGAACTTTGTTGCGGTTTGAAGCACGCATATCAAGCATATAGTCAATCATTTCCTTTGTAATACCATCAGGAAGTTCGCAAACGCCATCAGGTCCTGAAAGAGCAACAACCTTAGCACCGAGTTCGGTAGCCTTGATAGCTGCACCCCATGCTACGTTACCGAAGCCGGAGAGAGCAATACGTTTTCCTTCCATCTTGTCGCCTCTTTCCTTTACCATGCGTTCAACATAGTATATTGCGCCAAAACCGGTAGCTTCCGGACGGATGAGTGAACCACCCCAACCATAGCTCTTGCCTGTCAACGCACCAGTACTGTGTTCACGAGCGAGTTTCTTGTAAGCGCCATAAAGATAACCTATTTCACGGCCACCAACGCCAACGTCACCAGCTGGTGAATCCTGATCAGGACCAATGTTTCTCCAAAGTTCATACATGAAAGCTTGGCAGAAACGCATAATTTCTTCATTCGACTTGCCTACTGGGTCGAAGTCTGAACCACCTTTACCGCCACCAAGTGGAAGGTTGGTTAATGAATTTTTGAAGATCTGTTCAAAACCTAAGAACTTCAGCATTGAAACATTAACTGCCTTGTGGAAACGCAAACCACCTTTGTATGCACCTAATGCTGCATTAAACTGTACACGATAACCGAGATTTGTCTGAACTTCACCCTTGTCATCTACCCATGTAACTCTGAATGTGAAGATACGATCAGGTTCAACTAAACGTTCAACAATCTTTGCTTTTTCAAATTCTGGATGTTGGTTGTAAACTTCTTCAATTGATTCCAACACTTCTTTAACAGCCTGTAAGTACTCATTCTCTCCTGGGTGCTTTGCTGTTAAGTCTTGCATGATTTTTTCTACTTTCATAATTTTATTTATTACTTAAATAACTTGTAATTAATAAGTTAATTGATTAATTTTATTTTCCTTGGTTTGTAAATTCTGTTTTGCAAAGGTTGCTCTTATTTTTCAATTTTCAAAATATTTTTCAATTAATTTTATTCTTATGTATCTTTGCAAAAAAAACGATGAAGCTCAATCTCCTATTATGTGGCAAAACCGATTTCCCATGGACGGCAACAGGCATGGACATCTATTCAAAAAGGATAAAAAATTACGTGCCTTTCGACATAAAGGTTCTTCCCGACCTGAAAAACACAGCCAACCTTTCAGCAGATGAAATTAAAACCGCTGAAGGCCAAAAGATTCTGAATGCCATGACTCCTTCTGACTTCGTCATCCTATTAGACGAAAACGGCAGAAGCTTGTCCTCGGTTGACTTCGCATCAGACATTCAGAAACTGATGAACTCCGGTCGCAAAAATATCTTTTTCGTCATCGGTGGCCCTTATGGTTTCTCCAAAAAAGTGTATGAACGTGCCAACGACAAAATATCACTCTCACCCATGACTTTTTCGCACCAAATTGTTAGACTTATCTTCCTCGAACAGCTTTACCGCGCTTTTACAATCCTCAATAACGAACCATACCACCACGCATAATTGAGCCTGCATAATGAACTACGTTGAAGTCAACAATTTATATAAGTCTTTTGCTGAAAAAGTACTCTTCGAAGACATCTCCTTCAAAATCGAACAGGGCGAAAAAATTGCCTTGATAGCTAAAAACGGTTCCGGGAAAACCACCCTCATCAATATAATACTTGGTATCGAACTCCCAGATTCCGGTAAGATTGAACTTCGTAACGACATACATATCAACTACTTGAATCAAGACAATGATTTGAGTCCAAATGACACCATACTTGATACCATCTTCCAATCCGACAACCAATTCATCCGCTGCATCAAGAACTACAACCAATGCGTCATAAACGCCGCCTCACATAACCGCCAGGATATAGAAAATCTCGACAAAGCAATCAGTCTCATGGATTCATTTGACGCATGGACATACGAAAACAAAATACAGGAAATCCTACAAGTATTTGAAATTCCTGACCTCAACGAAACAGTCGGCAATCTGTCAGGCGGACAACAGAAACGGCTTGCCCTTGCAAAAGTCCTCATCGATAAAAGCGACATGCTGTTTCTTGACGAGCCCACCAATCATCTTGATATTGCTATGATTGAATGGCTTGAAAAATATCTCAAAAGAGAAAAAGTCACACTGTTTCTTATCTCCCACGACAGATATTTTATTGACAACGTATGTGATACTATCTTGGAACTTGATGACTGCTCTCTTTACCGATACAAAGGGAATTATAGCAACTTTTTGATAAAGAAAGCCGAACGTGAAGAACTCGAAGTCCGCAATATAGAACACGCAAGAAGCAAATACCGCATTGAACTCGAATGGATGCGCCGTCAGCCTCAGGCACGACAACACAAGTCGAAAAAAAGAGAAGAAGCATTCTACGATATAGAAAAAATTGCCAAACAACGTATTGACAATGATGAACAAAACAGTTTCAATGTCCAGGCCTCACGCCTTGGCAAGAAAATCATGGAAATATATGATTTGACGAAATCTTTCGGCGACAAAAAAATCATCAGTGACTTTTCATACACCTTCCTCAAAAACGACCATATCGGTGTTGTTGGAAAAAACGGCATAGGAAAATCAACGTTTTTTAACCTGATCACCCAACAACTTGCTCCCGATTCAGGCAAAGTCATAATCGGCAGCACCATTCGATTCGGTTATTTCGGGCAACAAGGGTTACAGCTTAATGACAACAAGACGATTCTTGAAATCGTAAAGGAATATACCGAAATGGTCAACATTGACAGTCGCGAAATGGGTGTCTCGCAATTCCTGACACACTTCAACTTCCCGCCTGCAGTCCAGCATAACAAATTCGGGAAACTCAGTGGCGGTGAAAAAAGAAGATTCTATCTCCTTCTCATTTTGCTTCAAAGTCCTAATTTTCTCATTCTTGACGAGCCCACCAATGACCTTGACATTCAGACACTTAATCTGTTGGAAGATTTCCTGAGCACATACAACGGAGTACTTCTGATTGCCTCTCATGACCGACTTTTTCTCGACAAACTCTCTGGACACATCTTCGCTTTTGAAGGCAATGGCGTCATAAAGGATTATCCCGGAAACTATACAGAATACACGGAATGGCGTAAACGCATGGATATCGCTATTCACAGAATTGAAATGCAAAAGGACAAAACCACTGACAGCAAATCATATAAGCCACAACGTGAAGAAAAAGTCCGCAAAGCCACTTATAAGGAGAAGAAGGAATACGAGCAGATAAACACCAAACTTGAAGAACTCGAACAAGAAAAAGAGGACCTTCTGGCTAAACTGAATATTCCCGATATGCCTATTGACAAACTGCAAACAATGAGCAGCCGTTTCGCTGAAATCGAAAACGAAATTGCCTCACTGGAAGACCGCTGGTTAGAATTATCGGAAATCGTATAAAATAAAAGAGATGCAACTCACATTGCATCTCTTTTATTTTACTTCTTACTTTAACCTAAAATCCAGGGCAATATTTCTCAATATCCTTTCCGAGATTCTTGTCACCATACGATTTCTTGTAAGAAGCGGCAAACTGTTCCGCAAGTTTCTTTGCAGCAACTGCGTACGCTTTCTTGTCAGCCCATGTGTTTTCAGGGACAAGAATATCATCAGGAACACCCTTTACATGCTTAGGAATATTCAGATGGAACACCTTGTCAACATAATAATCATTGGTTTTGCTGATTAAAGAGCCATTGAGTGCGGCATCAACCATCTTACGGGTATATACCAAATCAAAACGTTTTCCGACGCCATAACCGCCTCCTGTCCATCCTGTGTTTATAAGATAAACCTGCGTGTTGTGTTTCTCCATCTTTTCACCAAGAAGCCTTGAATACACATCCGGGTTGAATGGCATGAAAGGAGCTCCGAAGAAACGGCTGAAAGTTGCCTGTGGTTCCACAATGCCTGTTTCAGTACCGGCGAGCTTGCTTGTATAGCCCATCAGGAACCAAAGCATAGCCTGTTCTTTATTCAATACTGATACAGGGGGAAGAACGCCGTAAGCGTCAGCTGTAAGGAACAAAATAGTTGTAGGATGACCGCTTGTCGAACTTTTTTTGATATTTTTCAGAAAAGTAAGAGGATATGACGCTCTCGAATTTTCAGTAAGACGGTTGTCGTAATAATCGACAGTTCCATTAGGATAAACCATAGTATTTTCAAGAATTGCGCCATGACGTCTATAAGGAGCCTCATGCATGACTGCATCGTAAATATCCGGTTCCTTCTTAGGATTAATGTCAATCATTTTGGCAAAGCAACCATTCTCAAAGTTAGCTATACCATTGTCATTCCAACCATGTTCGTCATCACCGAGCAGAGCCCTGTTAGGGTCAGCCGACAACGTGGTTTTACCAGTACCGGAAAGTCCAAGCAGCAATGCGGAATCGCCCTTCTTACCTTCATTTGCAGAGCAATGAAGAGGAAGTATTCCGAACAGAGGCAAATAATAGTTCATCACTGTAAACATCATTTTCTTGAGTGAACCCATATAAGCCGAGCCTACTATCACACCGCAGCGACGGTCAAAGTCCATCGCAACTATCATATCCGATGAAGTGCCATCAGGCATTCTGCGAAGCAGTCCGTCATATTTCTTCTTGTCAAGTTTGTCATAAGGCATACAGAGAACCGAAAAGTCTTTTCCATAGAAAATACTCTTCTTTATGTTCTTAGGCACAGGACGAAACATATTATCTGCGAATACAGAATGTATCGCTGTGGAAGTAACAGTTGTCACAGGGAGCGCATAGTCCGGATCTGCCCCGATTACGCGATGGGTGACATACACATTCTTCTTGGTTTTCAAAAACTTAAGGGCATCCTCATATACCATGTCAAACACCTTCTCATCTATTGGCAGATTGTTAGGTGACGTCCAGTCAATATTCTTTTCTGAACAAGCTCTTTTGACTATAACAGTATCCTTAGGACTTCTTCCTGTTGATTCAGGTCTTGACCATGTGGCAAGGGCACCGCTTTCGCAAACTATACATTCATGATTATTAACTGCTTGGGAAATCATATCGCTTCTTCTCATGTCAACATGGACATTAGGAAGTTTTTTCAATTCATCTAAAAGTTTCTTTGTAGGTTCCATAAAAATATTATTAATTGTACTTATAAAAATTATTCAACTGTAATCTCATCAGCAAAAAGCCAAGCCATACCACCCGCACCATCGTGCCATGGCGGACAAGATATAATAGATTTGGCAACAACTTTGACATACTTGGCATTCTTGTCGCCTCTTACGACAAACTCATGTATTGAAGGTTCAATGTCTCTTTCTGAGATAGTATTTTCCACACTTTCATATTCAATAAAATTCTGGCCATCTTCAGAAATATAAAATGTTACTTTAGTAGGATAGAAAATCCATGAGTCCACATCCTGCAAGAAACCCATACTTATTTTCCTGACCCGTTTAAATTCATTCAAATCAACTACTGCAACAATATCCTGGCCCTGATATCCCTGCCATCCGCCTGTTCTGAAATTGATACCACCTCTAACGCGGTCAATCAAAGCATTGTTGCCTCCGGCTGAATATTGACTTTCATATTTCGAAACAAGTTTTATCTTACGATTGTCAAGTATTTTTGAGAACTCGGTGGAAATCACATTACTTTCTACACCTTCATCATTGATGCTGACAGCCTTTACAGTAGTTGTTTTTGTAAGTTCAAAAGGCTCTGTATATTCAATCGAGTGCTTTGTAGGAGTCTTCCCGTCAATCGTATAGTATATTTTGCATCCGTCAACTGGGGCAGCAATTCCAACCATGACCTTGTCGGTGAATATAGCCGACTCATTGGTAAAATACGGTACAGGATTAATTAAATAGTCCGAAATCAAATTCCTCGGGCGGTCTTCCTCAGCATTTCCAAATGACTTGTTAGGTTCATCCGACATATAAAACACAAGGTTGCCACCATTTGCAATATCTCCGTATGTAATATACGATTTTGTATATTCGTAGCCATTTAACTCCACTCTGTCAACGTAAATATTTTTTTCCGACTGATTTTCAGCAGAAACAGTAAAATGAGAGCCATTCTCAAGAGAGATGTCGGCTTTCTTCACATAAGGAGAACCGAGAATGAATTTGTTGTCACCTGGACATACAGGATAGAAGCCGAGAGAGCTGAAAACATACCACGCCGACATCTGACCGCAGTCATCATTACCGCAGAGACCGTCAGGGGCATTCTCAAACAATTCGCTCATAATCTGACGGACTATTTTCTGAGTCTTGTAAGGTTGACCTGCATAATTGAAAAGATATGCGACATGATGACTCGGCTCATTACCCTGCGCATATTGTCCTATGACACCTGAAATATCAACCTGGTCTCTACCGGTCATTGATGAAGACTCAGTAAACAGTTTGTCCAATTTGGCAGCAAACGCCTCAGCACTGCCATACATGTTCATCAAAGCAGTGACATCCTGCTGAACATGGAAATTATACTGCCAGCAGTTTGCTTCGGTATAGTTGAAATTGACCTCTGTCGGATCGAAAGGCACAAACCACATATTATTAGCTTTAGCGCGATGAAATCCTGTTATCGGGTCAAAAATATTCTTATAACTTTGAGCACGTTTGATGAATCTTTCATATTTTTCATTATCGCCCATCTGATAAGCCATCTGGGCAATACACCAGTCATCATACGCATATTCCAAAGTCTTGGAAACCGACTCATGTTCTATTTCTGAAGGGATAAAACCATATTCCTTATATGCCTTAAGACCAAAATAATCCAAATCGGCAGAATGTACCATTGCATTGAGAGCCAACTGCTTGTCATAGTTCAAGATTCTCTTTGCAAACGCATCATAGATAACCGGAATGGCATGGTTACCTATCATACAATTAGTCTCATTTGCAGCAAGTTCCCATACCGGAAGACGTCCACCCTGCTGATATTGAAGAAGCATTGTATTGACAAAATCATTGGTGCGTTTCTGGTCAATAATTGAAAGCAAAGGGTGCAAAGCACGATATGTATCCCATAATGAAAATACAGTATAATAATCATGGTCAGCATGATGTGTTTTAAAATCTCTTCCTCTATATTCACCATTAACATCAGAATAAAGGTTTGGCGCAATCATTGAATGATAAAGAGCGGTATAGAAAACGACCTTATCATCATCATTCATCGACTCAACCTTAATCTTACCGAGTTCATTATTCCAAAGTTTTCTTGTATTGCTGCGGGCCTCATCAAAAGAAGGCGCGTCACTTATGTTTTTACGGGCATTTTCAATACTGTTGGCAGAAATTCCGACGGTAATATATAAAGGCTTGTTAAGGCCATCAAATGAGACATATCCTTTTACATTTTCACCTTCCACAGAAGTAGCAGCGACTAAGGAATCGTTAAATATCAAACTGCTGGAAGTAAAAGGTTCGGAAAAACGTGCCACGAAGAAAAGTTCCTCATCCCGAGCCCAATATCTCGAACGTCTTTCTCCCACTATTTCATTATCACCGACAATCGATAATGAAGAATTAATGACATCATCCTGATGTGTAAGGTCAATTATCACATTACCGCCCCCTTTTGGATACGTATATTTATGAAAAGCGACTCTTTCAGTAGCAGTAAGTTCAACCTTAATATTGTAGTCATCAAGAATCACAGAATAATAGCCGGCTTCTGCATGTTCATTGTCATGACTGAAACGAGAAACATAACTATTCTGAGTTCCGTTGGAAATATCATTGGAATAGCAAATATCACCAACAGTAGGCATAAACAGAATATCACACAGGTCAAAGCAGCCAGTTCCATTAAGATGGGTATGAGTGAAACCATATATGACGCTGTCGGAATAATGATAACCTGAGCATCCATCCCAAGTCATACCTATACGTGAATCAGGGCTGAGCTGTATCATCCCGAAAGGAGCAGTTGCCCCTGGGAATGTATGTCCATGGAAATCAGTTCCAATCATGGGATTAACATATCTGGCATAATCAGAACTCTTTTTGCCGCAGGATACCAATGCAACAGCAATCGTCAATAAAATTAAAAACTTCTTCATGATAAAAAAAAAGCACCCTTTCGGGTGCTTTTTGATAATTAATATGTTAAACTATTTGATAACAACACGTTGTACAACCGTATTACCGTTATTTCTCAGTCTTACGAAGTAAATACCGGAAGTAGCTGATGGAATAGTTATTTCGGTAACATTAGCACTGTCAGTTGTCTTATAAACGAGCTGACCTACATAATTGTAAACCTCAACGTCATATTCACCATCTGTATTTACAGCAGCAAGTTTGAAAGTACCATCATTAGGATTTGGATATACAGTCATATCGATTTCAGTACCATCAAGTCCATCAGGTGAGAAGTAGCCGGAACGTAATACATCAAGTTCGACTTCATCTGCACCACAACCGTTGGATGCAATTACTGAAATCACAGCCTCACCTTCAAATGAAGGTGCCCAAGTGATAAACATTGAGTTCTCTTCAACTTCAAGAGTACCTGCTGATGCTGGTGATACTGTCCAATTGTAGGAATCTACCTTGAAATCAACATCAACATAATATCTTGTTCTTTCCATTAACATTGAAACCAAAGCAGGACCTTGTATTTCATCGAGTTCAGGTGTGTTGTTGAGTAAAACGTTTAATGAATAGTTTTTGACTTTACCTTCGCACACACGGATAGAAGCATTAACCTGAGCATATCCCACATAACCCTCAGCCCAAACGACTGTAGCTATATCATCAACAAATGTCAATGTACCAGCATCTCTTGGAGTTATTTTCCAATCATATTCCAAATAAGGTGAATCTTCTGTTGTTTCAAGCACATAAGTGCTTTCTGCTGCATCACATACAAATTCATCACCCATGATTGAACCTGTTAAATCAGGTGTTCCAAGGCAAGTGATTGTAATGTAATCATAGGAATAGAGCTCACATGGAGCCTCAGAATAACCTACCATTGCAAGTACAACCTCACCGTCATAACTGAGAGATGGATAGAAAATAGGATTTACATCAGATGGATTGCTGATATTACCTTCACCGGAAAGAATAGTCCAATATACCCAATCACAATTTTCAGCTGTTGCTTCTGCAAGCGGATATTGAGCAAGTTTGCGGCAAATAATGAAATCTTCACCTGCATAAACAACTGGAGCATTCTTAACAGTAAGTGTTACAACATTACTTATGAATGATTCTCCACAAGCATTGGTAACTATCAGATTATAAACGCCACCTTCAACAGGTTGGTAGTAAGGAGCATCTGCACCATCAATTGGGAAATTGTTGTGATACCACTGATAAGTTGCAGGAGTTTCACTGACTACTGAAGTAAGAGGTTCAAAGTCACCGCCTTCACATATAGTCTGATCATCGGAAATTGAAACTTCTATTTCATAATTGTCCCATGAAATAGTAACTGCAACAGTGTCTCTCTGAGTAGGACAATTAGGAATATAAACGACTACTCTGTAATATGATACTGTACCTTCTGCTGCAGCAGTATATTCAGCTGTAGTTGCACCATAGATTGAATACCATTCGTTATCACCTTCGCCACGAACCTGCCATTTGTATGCAGCATAATTCAAAGCGGTAAACTCGTTTTCAATTTCAGCTCTAAGATAATAGGTGTCCTCGCAAGTTGCAACAATCTGATTTGAAACGTCTTCACCAGTTTCATTAACAACCTTCAGACCAGTAATTTCACCAGGAACGTCAACAACAATAGCATCAACTGCAGGGTCGCATCCGAATTCATCACTTACTGATACTGAGAAATCAAGTTGTCCGTAAATACCTGATGCAACTACGTATGTGTAATAATTATTTGCACCTGAGTAAAGAACTGTTTCACCCAAATAGAATGTGTAGGTATATGCACCATGACCACCCTGTGCTGTAGCCAAGAGGTCGATATCACTGCCGTTACATACAATAGCAGGATCTGCTGTCAAATCTACTGTCAACAACTGATACCATTCGATTGTTACGATATTTGTCTCGAAATAATAATTAGGACAATCAACATCACCGACAATAGCCTTATAATAATAAACTAAATTATCTGTTGAATTAGGTGATGCTGGCTGATAGAAATTATCTTCTGTAACTACATCTTCAGTCCAATCTGCATCAGCAGCCTCTTTATACATCCAAGTATAGATATAATTACCGGAACCGCCTGTTGTACCATTTACAGTAAGTACACCAGCTGTTTCGCCTGAACAGAGATGTTGTTCAACAGGAGTAATGACTGCATCATCTATGGCATCGTAAACTACAACAGTAGCAGTTGCCTGTGATTCGCAAACACTTGAAGTAACAGTGAAGGTGAATGTTGTAGTTTGATTTACAATTGCAGTAGCGACCGGAAGGTTAGCATCTGTTATTACACATTCAGGATCAGCTGTCCACAAGTATGTGTAAGTGAGCTCATCACCACCGGAGACTTCAGCTGTAAGAGTGACTTCATTACCTGCGCAAGTAGGTGTTGGAGAGACTGATAAAGCGATATCTATAGGATTGATGAACTTATAATTCAAAGTATCATTGCTTGCATAAATATTATCACCCTTTGTGATGTAACCGCTTACTGTAAGTCTCGTATTGTATGCGATTTCATCAACTACCAATGGGTTGCCAGTGTAGTAAGAAGTAATATCACCTTCAACAACTACCCAGTTGTATGTGATATCATCGTAAGTATAATACAAAGGAACCATTGTGAATGTCAGAGGGAGATATCCTTCAGTACCGCAATAGGTACCTTCCGGTGTGGAAGCAACTATGTTGGATTCGATATAATCATCAGCATGGATATCTGTAACCTTTGACAGGCCGTTTGATGTGAAGAGTCCGTCGATGGTTACTTGCATACCGATTATCTCACCTATGCTATATGTTACGGAAGCACGTCTTGTTGAATCTTCCTGATATGAATATACGAACCACTGGAATGATTCACCGTCTGCAAAACCATCTTTTACATCAGGAGTATATTCGACATTGTCACTATATACAACTATTGTATTGTTAATACCTATCCAGCTGATATAGCCGCCGCATCTTGGAACGCCATCAAAGTCATTATAGAATATACCAACATAATTACCATAATTAAGAGGCTCACCGTTTACAAGTATTTCAGCATCGTTAGGAATAATTGTAACATGACCTAAATTACCGTGGAGAGGATCAATCTCCCATGGTACAGGAATGTATGTCCCAACAAAATTCTTTTCAATGTTATTAATTGGCATTAATTCAGTTGTATATGAAAGAGGATCGAATGCATAACACTCGAAAGCAGGAATTATAGTCTTTGGTTCAGTTGCACCATAAACTATGAAGTTTTCAACATAATATGCACCTGTTGCATCTGTAGTTGCAAGAACTTCATGAGTATCACTGTATATCAGAACTCCTGAAAGCGGATTACCGTTTGTATCTGTTACAACACCATAAATGGCAAGCATCAGATTGTCATCCTGAATAGATAATGATTTGAGTTCGGTAACAGTGTTGGCATGGAATACGAATTCTTCGTTATATGTGATAGGCATACCATAGAATACTGATTCTTCTTCCGGATATGATTCAACGTCATCGTATTCACCTATAGAAGTGGCTTCAAACTGATTGGAATAGATTGCGAAATAGATTTGCTGACCATCGTTGAAACCAGGAACGTATGCATCTCTACCGTATGCAAACAGACTGAACATCGGTTCTTCTCTGAACCATTGAGCAGCACCTGCGCATCTGTAATCTGTACCGTCAAAGTAAAATACGCCAATCCAGTCACCGTCATTAAGGTCTATACCGTTAAGTTTAGGTTCGAATCTGTGGATATCAGAATCATAAGGATATGTATAGAATCCGAATAAATTCTGCATCTGGCTTGAAATCTCAAATTCCCAAGGGCAATGCTGTAAAATGCCTGTAAAGTCAGCTGTAACGTCCTCAGTATTTGTGTCTAAAATCTTATATGAATAAGGGGCAAAATAATAACCTTCCTTCTTTGGAAGAACTCTTCCATTGAAAGGATAGTCCTGAACAACATATTCATAATAGCCATTAGCATCTGTATAGACATTGGAAATCAAATCACTGCCTTTATAAATTCTTACAGTGGTATTTGCCATCGGAAGACCAAGCTCATCTGTAATTATACCACTGATGGTATATAAATCTGTATGAGCTATGAAATTGAGGGTCTTGTTTTCTGTAAGTGTCAAATACGTAGCAGATTCAGGCTCGAATGTGTAATTAAACTTATAAGGGGTTATTGTAACATCCGTAGTGCCGGAAATGAAGGAAAGGATATATTCACCGTTTACATCTGTAGAAGTGAATGAATAATTTGTTGACATTAATACAACGTCAGCAACTGGATCTCCGTCCTCACGTCCCATTGTGACAGTACCTGAAACAGTCACCACATCAGCTTCAGCTTCCATGGTAGTGATAACTGACGTGCCATTATATGCGAACAGACCGTTATCAGAATTTGGGAAAGGATGGTCAGGATCAGTGATAATAGAACCTGCAGGCTGATAAGCAACGTTAGCTGCAGGAACATAATATTCAGCAGCTGCACCGGTAATGTTTGAATAAATGACATAAGTCAACTGATGTCCGATAGTTGAACCGTCATCATTACCAAAAGCTGTGATATAAAAGTTATCGTCAATATTGCCGTTGAACTGTTTTGCACCTAAACATTGATCTCCATCGAAAACTCCAATCCAATCACCAAGATTAATGGAAATTCCAGCGATAGTAGGCCAGAAATCGATCTCAGATGGAATAAAACCGCCATAAATGATGTGCATCTGTGGTGTCGGGGTATATTCCCAAGGACATGCGAAAGCAGCACCAGCGAAATTTATTCCAGCCTCATCAGCATATACTGGACTAACAGTTTGAGGAACAAAGCTATACTCTGGATAATAAACAGTTATGATACCTGCACAGCCTTCCTGTACAGTGAATTCATACAAACCGTCAACATCAGTAGTAGTAGTCAATGCTACTGCTGAGTTAAGTCTGTAAAAACTCACAATAGCATCCTCGACTGGACTGTTAGACCCGGTAGTAACATAACCTGAAATCTCAAAAGATGCAGGCATGTCACTCTGCGCCTTGATTGCTGTAGGCAATAGGCACACAAGACTAAGAATTAATAAAAATTTCTTCATAATTTTAATTTTATTGATTATTACTTTTTTTTATCATATTTATTTAAATATCAACACATTACAATACGCAAACCTGCTATTATTCATAACTAGTTATCGCATTATATTTTACCTTGCAAATATAACTAAAATAATCCAATCTATCTTAGATTTATAATTTTTTTTTAACAGACTTTTTAACCTTAATGAAGAGAATTTTTCAACAAAATATTCACAAAAAAAGAGCCTCTTCTGCGGCTGCAAAAGAGGCTCTTTTTTGGGGTAAAATTGTAATGCTTATTTCTTAACGAATTTCTTTACGATAACCTGATCAGCATCAACAATCTTAACTGAATAAACGCCTGACTTCAAATTGGAAACATTGATAACAGTATTAGCTATGACAGGAGTCTGACTGTGAAGCTTACCGTCTTCGAGACTGAAAACATAAG
>JAEEGH010000607.1_pt1 | contig 124769 bp, 116 predicted proteins | sample 9134181 | NCBI WGS metagenome assembly JAEEGH01 (sample SAMN16246544, study PRJNA631951) | gut metagenome | biome: gut microbiome; feature: rumen; material: DP-attached | host: Bos | place: Iran: Karaj | collected 2018-10
TTGGTGGAGCACAACATCAACAACAATCTTTCGATTATTTCCAAGAGCGAATAAGTTGTTGAGTAAGCATCCAACCGCTTATAAAGAAAAAAACCAGAAAAACCCTCTGTGTGTGTCATTAGGCTTTGCAAGCCTAAAAAACCAGATCGTAAAATGTAATTGACGTATCTTCTTCAAGCCTAGGAAACTCTCGTTTGATAGGTTTGAATGGTGACAAATGTTTTACCTTGTTATCTCAAGATTTACTTTTTTGAGGTAAAACGATAAATATTCTGGTAAAACCGCTTCGATGTCGATTATATTTCGTACTTTTGCAGCGTGAAATTTAACGGCGGTAAAATTTACAGCGATAAAAAAGCGTTGGTATGAAAAAGTTCTATAACAGAGAACGTGAGATGCAGCGGCTGAAAGAGATGCAGCAGCAGGCATACGAGGACTACTCCCGATTTGTTGTGCTCACGGGCAGAAGGCGTGTGGGTAAGACAAGTCTGGTGTACAGGCTGATGGAGGAATCAAAAGATCAGGCTCCCGGACTGTATTTCTTCGTGGGACGCAAGCCGGAGACAACGCTGGTGAATACGTTCTGCGAGGAGGTGAGAGCGAAACTTGGCGAGTTCGTGCCCGAGGGTATCACAAGTTTCCGAGGCTTGATGCAGTTCCTGCTGGAGATAGGACAACGACGTAGATTTACACTGTTTGTAGATGAGTTTCAGGAGTTCGATAATGTGAATGCGGGTGTTTTCAGCGATATACAGGAGTTATGGGACCGCTATAAGAAGAAGACGAATGTGTGTCTGATTGTGTCTGGCAGTATCTTCAGAATGATGGAGAAGATATTCAAAGATGAGGAGCAACCCCTATTCGGCCGTGATGACTGCACAATAAAGTTGCAGCCGTTTACAACCGCTACGATGCGCGAGATACTGAGCGACTACAAAGAGGACTATACAAACGAGGATCTGCTGGCCTTGTGGACTATCTCGGGCGGAGTGGCGCGTTATATAGAACAGCTGATGAACAACCGATGCACGAATGTGAAGAAAATGCTTCACTATGTGTGTTCTGGCGGTGACAGCTTTTTTATTGATGAGGGGCGCTCAGTGCTTATCCAGGAGTTCGGCAAGCAGTATGGTACGTATTTCGGCATTTTGGACCAGATAGCGCATGGCGATGTGACACAGAGCGAGATAGAAGCCTCGCTGGGAGTGAAGGTTCTGGGGGGACAACTGAAGATGCTGGAAGAGAAATACGGTATCATTCAGAAGAAACGTCCTGTGGGTGCGAAAAGTGGCAGCCAGACGGTGAGATACGAGATACAGGACAACTTTTTCCGTTTCTGGTTCCGATACATACACCGTTATGCTTCGCTGATAGAGATCGGTAACTTGCCGGCATTGGAGCAGATTATGCTTAACGATTACAAGACGTTCTCCGGTATCAGTTTGGAGCGTTGGTTCCGGCAGAAGATGATGGAGTCGCACCGCTACTCAACCATCGGCGGTTGGTGGCAGAGCGGTGGCGTGAACAGTAAGGGAAACAAGGACGATTTTGAAATCGACATTGTGGCAGAGACGCTGGACGGAGTAGTGGAAGCTTATGAGGTGAAGCGTAACGTTCAGAAATTCAGTTCTGCGAGACTGAAAGAGAAGGTGGAAATGATGCAACGCCATCTGTATCGTAATCAAGACATCAGGATGGATGTTTTGAGCATGGAGGAGATGTAGTGTCTAAATACGCTTAGTAGGTTAGAGGCTGTTAAAAGTGAAAAATTAAGAGTAAACCATATCCACTTTACAAAGGTATGACGATTAACCAAGAATTGCTGAAAAAACTCTTTGGAGAGGCTAAGGCGAACGCTCGTCTAAGGACGAACTTTGACCTGCGGACATCCGCTGAGGATGGGTCGCAGCGCATGCTGAACGCCATGCTGCCGGGAACAGAAGTGCCCATCCACAGGCATCCGATGAGCAACGAGAATGTGATACTCATCAAAGGACGGCTGGATGAGGTGCTGTATGAGGAGGTGACTTCTGCTGATGGCAAGGTGACGCTGAAAGAGGTGGAGCGCATACATCTTTGCCCTGAGGATGGTGCGTATGGATGTCAGGTGCCAAAAGATGTATGGCATACGGTGGAGGTGATTGAGCCGTCGGTGATATACGAGGGCAAAGACGGCAAGTATGGGGAGGATGGAAGTGAGACGTACGGCGAAGTTAATAGATAATAGTTAATAGATAATAGATAAGAGTTAATAGATAATAGTTGGGGATGAAGGGGTATGGCTGATGAGGCTGTGCCTCTTTGTGGTTCATGGTTAAGGGTTCACGGTTAAATAAAAAACCTTAAAAAACCAACCCCCTTCATTCATCCCTCCGTCGCAAATGGGGATTTGCTCCCCTTGGTGGGGCCGCAGCCACATTCAGTGGCAGCTCTAAAGACCCCAGTCGCCCCGTTATCGGGGGACAGAAATGTGTGAAATTTAGATACAACTGTAATTAGTAAATTGTAAAATTATAAAATAAAAGAGATGCCGAGAAAAGCAAGAATTAAAGCAAAGTCTGGGATTTACCACGTTCTCCTGCAAGGAGTGAGGAGGAGGGAACTGTTTCTGGATGATGAGGATTCGAGGCAGTTCCTGGATATCTTGGCCAGATGCCAGAAAGAAGACGCCAAAGGAGATGCCTCCGGAAGCGGGAAACGCTATACGGTATTTGCGTACTGTATGGCAGGTGAATACGTGCACCTACTCATAAAAGAGGAGGAAGACCCGATAAACATATCCATATCGAGGATTGCCGTGGCGTATGCACACTATCTGAACAACAAATACGACAGAGACGGAGCCGTGTACCGTGACCGCTACTACAGCGAACCCGTGGACGAAGAGGGACGCTTCAATATCATACTGCGGTATATACACCAGACTCCCCTCAGGGATAAGCTGGCAGAGACGCTGGAGGAATACCCCTACAGCAGCTGGCATGAATACGTGGGTGAGGACAGCGACATGCCATGCGTGTGCGATATAAGGGAGGAGTACCGCAAGATGTCAACGGATGATGTGAAGCGTATGCTGCAGTCGGAAGTGCCCGGGAGCATTCACTGCCTCGGACCGAAGGCACACACGAAGCACAGACCTGCTGACAGTAAGGTGAGGGAGGAGATAAAGCGTATCACGGGAGCAACAGACGTTGCGGAATACCTCAGACTGCCTATGAGCGTAGGGTACAGTGCGATAAAGGAACTGAGGAAGAGCGGGGCCTCAATACGGCAGTTGGAACGCCTGACGGGGCTCGGGAGAGGAGTGATACAGAGTTTATAGTTAAAAGTTAATAGTTAATAGTTAAAAGTTAAAAGTTAAAAGTGGGGCGCCTAAAATAATCGGAATATTCTGAATATTCGGAGTAATCAGAGTATTCTGAGGGCGCCTACTTGTCTACTAAAAATGACGTCCAAACGGGCGTCATTTTTTTTATCTCACTGTTACCTTGAAATGGCGGTCGGCAGGGGTGGTGAGCTTGCGTCTGGCATCGTGCCAGCGCAGCACAGTGCGTGAGAACTTACCATGCTCGTAGGCCGTCGTGGTGCCATCGTCCTCATAGAGCGCAAATGAAGCGTCGGCACCGGGATACACCAGCAACTCATCACCGCTGACAGGAATGATGCTGCCTGCTTTCACAAAGACAGGGATACGCGACTTGTCGATAACAGTGGTGACAGTCTGGCCTCCGTAGTAGTGGCGGCCTGTGTGATAGTCGTACCATCCGCCCTGCGTGCGGGGCAGGTAGGTCTTCCACACCGTAGCTCCTGGAGCCGTCACGGGACTGATAAGCAGCGAGGGTCCGAACATATACTCATACTTCTGATCCAGCGCACGGGCATCGTCAGCAAAATCAAACACCAGCGGACGCATCAGTGTGGAGCCATCAAAGGACACCGCTGCAGCGATGCTGTAGATATAAGGCAGCAGGCGGTAGCGCTCCTGCAGGCAGCCTGAGATGACAGCCTGCGCCTCCTGACCGTAGCGCCAGGGCTCCGTGTCGCTCATGTAGCCGTGCACGCGCATCAGGGGCAGATAGACGCTAGTCTCAATCCAGCGCAGCATACGCTCGATATAGTCCTCGTCGGTGTACTGGTTTGCGGGACGGAAGAAGCCCCCTGCGTCGTAGGTCCACCATGGGATGCCGGCAGCCTGCATGCCAAGGCCTGCCGTGAGCTGACGACGGAAGGTTTCCCAGTCGTTACCCACGTCACCGCTCCACATGGCGCAACCGTAGCGCTGGATTCCGGGGAAGCCGCAGCGGGTGAGTATCATGGGACGACGGTCGGACATCTGGCGCAAACCCTCGTAGACGGTCCTGTTGACCAGCAGCGGATAGACATTGCGCACCTGTTCGCCGCTCCATTTGCCGCCATACACACGACGTCCCAGCAGGTCGTCGTTCTCGGGTTCTGTGGCATCCTGCCACCACGCATCAATGCCCAGAGGCACAAGACGGCGGCTGAAATTCCTCCAATAGGCCGCAGCGGCATCCGGATTGAAGAAGTCGATCCAGTCGGTACCTGGGATATAGTACCCCGAGCGCTCCATCTCCTTGCCGACCTCTGAGGTGCGGTCTATCTTCGACCATACGCTGACCATGAAACGTATGTCCATGGCATGGAGGCTGTCGGTGAGAGCCTTGGGATCGGGATAGCGGTCCTCATCGAAGCGCATGGCATTCCAGCCGTATTTGCCCCAATACTGCCAGTCCTGCACCAGCACGCTGACAGGCAGTTGCTCGCGACGGAAGCGGTCTGCCGTCTGCAGTATCTCATCAGAGGAATGGAAACGCTCGCGGCAATGTATGTAGCCCAGCGCCCAACGCGGCATCAGCGGGCATTTGCCCGTCAGTGTGCGATAGGAGGCAACGACCTCGTCAGCAGAACCTACGAACACCGTATAATCCACAGCCTCTGCCAGAGGCGAGCGGAATGTGGTGAGATTCTGCACCTTGCCGTAGTGCACAACGGGTTTGTCGCCCCGTGACAGTTCCGCCCTCAGGAGATGACGGCCTGCCTTCAGCGGCACAATGGCAGAGGCAGTGGGCGGCAGCCACAGATTCTGCATCTCGATGACGGGCTGTCCGTCGATGGAGAGATTATGGCGACGTGCCATCTGCTGACCGACATCCAAAAGGAAGGAATAGTCCCCGTCTTCCGTAAGGTCGATGGCAGCCTCATAGACATTGCTCTGACGCACCTCCTGCCTGTCACCCTCAGTGGTGGTGACATTCACCACCTCAGTACGTCCGTCTGCATCTGCAAGATGCATCCCGATACTGTGCTCACAGGGGTTGAAGTCCACAAGACCGTAGTTGTTCCACAGCACTCCGTAGCCTTTGCTGGAGATAAGCATGGGGATGCTGATCTGCGTGTTCACCTGCGTCAGGCGACGTGACAGGCCGCGTACATTGCTGTATCCGTCCTGAAACTGTCCCAGGCCGTAGAGGTGCTCGTCCTGCGGGGAGAGGAAGGACAATGTGGCCTGTGTGCCCTGCATGCTGTGTAGTGTGGCCGTGAAGACGGGAATGCCCTGACTGTTGCTAATGGTGACGGTCTGTCGCGAGGTGTCCACCGCAACCTTCACATCGCAATGCTTCACCTTGCCAGTGCTGACATAGAGCCAGTCGGGCAGGGTGGAAGAGGGGTCCTGCTCACAGTACTGTATCCTCACGGCATTACGGGCCACGCGACGCACGTTCAGCGTACCCTTGCCGAACGGTATTCTTTCCGCCATCATCGGGACAGCGATGAGGAGAGCCAGGCAAAGCCTTAATATACAATTCATAAGGAGAGAAGCTTGATAAACTCCTTCATACCCTCGGAGGCACCCTTGCGGATGTGGGTGACGGACATCGGACACTGCACGTCAGCGGGATCTATGAGGTAGATGGGGCAACCCATGGGGGCATACCTTAACAGACCGGCAGCGGGATAGACATTCAGACTCGTGCCGATGACAAGGAATATGTCGGCATCGCCACAGAGCTCCATAGCCGGTTCGATATTGGGTACGGACTCACCAAACCATACAATGAAGGGACGCAGCTGGCTGCCGTCAGCAGCCTTGTCACCAATCTTCACATCAAGGGCATCGGGAGAAAGGGTGCGTATCTGTGTGGGGTCGTTGGGTTCGCGCGAGGAGGTCACCTTGAAGAGTTCACCGTGAAGGTGCAGCACATTTGTGGAACCGGCACGCTCATGCAGGTCATCCACATTCTGGGTGATGATACGCACGTCGTAGTCCTGCTCCAGAGAGGCCAGCAGACGATGGCCCTCGCAGGGCTCCTTGGTGACGAGCTGGCGGCGCAGACCGTTGTAAAAATTAGTGACAAGAAGAGGGTCGCGATACCAGCCCTCGGGCGTGGCGACATCCTCCACACGATACTGCTCCCAGAGACCTCCGCTGTCCCTGAAAGTACTCACGCCGCTCTCAGCACTCATACCGGCACCGGTCAGCACTACGATAGTCTTCTTTTTCATGATATCAGTCGTTTATGTATCACAGCTTTGGTGGCGAAGAATTCTTCCGAAAACCACTGCGACAACGGTTTTATATCTACGCTTTTAGACGGTTGTACCTCGTCAGTCCCTTTAAGACATACGAGATGGCCTGAAAGAGGCCGTGACCAGCGCACCAGAGTGTCGAGCGGAGCCACGGCACGCGACACGATGCAGTCGAATCTCCCGTGTATCTGCTCCACGCGTGTCCACTGCGTGGTGACATTGGTAAGACCGAGTGCCTTCACAACCTCGTCGCACACCCTGATTTTTTTTGCTATTGAGTCCACCAGATGGAAGTGCACATCGGGATAGAGTATGGCAAGGGGGATGCCCGGGAAGCCGCCTCCCGTACCCAGATCCATCACACGCATCCCGGGTGTGAGAGGCCAGGCCTTGGCAATGCCCAGAGAGTGCAGCACGTGGTGCTCGTAAAGGGCATCGATGTCCTTACGGGAAATGACGTTGATGCGTGCATTCCACTCGCGGTAGAGAGCGTCGAGAGCTGCAAAGCGCTCCTGCTGCTCTTTAGTGAGGTCGGGGAAATATCGCAGTATCACTTGCATGGAATCACAACCTCTATGGCACCAGCGGAATAGGGCGCTATCTCGTAGGGATTGAAATGGAAGAGCAGGCTGTCGCCCTCGATGAGGAAATTATCAGTGGCATAGAGTTGGCCCAGCATGAGTATCTGCGTCTTCTCCATGAGTTCCTCGTCAGTGCGGCAACCGTTCTCCTTGAGCAGTTTCTCGTGCATAGCGGGGCAGGGGTCTCCGTCGTACACCTCGCTCAGCTGGATGCGATGTCCGTCCTTGAGGGAGAAATTGAGATAGTAGCACTCGTAACCTCCGTGCGCACCGCCCTGATAGGTCTCGAAGGTGCAGAGGAATGAGATGATTCCCGAGGCTGTGTCAACGGGTTCTACGGGAGAACAGGTGACATCGTATTCGTACTCCATATCCTCATCACCGTCGCTGAGCGAAGAGAACTCTGCCAACTCCTGGCTGAACTGGCTCTCCAGCGAATCCGTGAAGAGCGCCATCGCCTCGCGGGGCGTCATACCCTTCAGGGCAAAGAGACGCTCCGTGAGTACACGGTCGATGGTCTCATTACCAGATAGAACGGCATTGACGGAGATGTGGTAGCAGGGGTATTCCTTGTCCTCAATGACACCCTTCCGTATGTTGACGCTGAGCGTGTCGAACCGAGGTGCGGAAGCAACCGTCTCAGTGCTGTCGGAGGTGCCTCCACCGAAGGTTCGGAACTGCTCGCAGGATGCCAGTAATGCAAGCATTAAGAACGAGGAAATGTAAAGAAGATGTTTCATTTTCGTGAATTTTTGTCGCAAAGATACAATTTTTTTGCATTTTGGTGGTCGGTGAGGTGTTTTTTTTGTACCTTTGTCCGTTGAAACGTCTAATAAAATCATATTTGTATGGCTAAAATTGTAACCATGGGCGAGCTGATGCTTCGTCTTTCTCCCGAGGGGAACTACCGTTTCATACAGGCTGACAGCTTCCAGATAATTCCAGGAGGCGGTGAGGCCAATGTGGCTATCTCGTGCGCCAACTACGGTCACGACTGCTACTTTGTGTCCAAGTTGCCGAAGCATGAAATAGGACAGATAGCTCTCAACGGAATGCGCCGCTACGGTGTGAACTGCGATTTCGTGGCACGGGGTGGTGACCGTGTGGGTCTCTACTATGCAGAGACGGGTGCATCGATGCGTCCCTCCAAGGTGATATATGACAGGGCACACAGTGCCATCGCTGAGGCAAAGCCCGAGGATTTCGATTTCGACAAGATATTCGAGGGTGCCGACTGGTTTCACTGGAGCGGTATCACCCCCGCCATCTCTGATGCCTCTGCAGAGTGTCTGCGCCAGGCCTGCATCGCTGCCAAGAAGCACGGTGTGACAGTGAGCGTTGACCTGAATTTCCGCAAGAAGCTGTGGACGAGCGAGAAGGCTATCTCCGTGATGCGTCCCCTGATGCAGTACGTTGACGTATGTATCGGTAACGAGGAGGATGCAGAGCTCTGTCTGGGCTTCAAGCCCGATGCCGATGTGGAGGGCGGACAGACGGACGCTGCCGGTTACGAGGGTATCTTCAAGCAGATGAAGGAGGAATTCGGATTCAAGTATGTGGTGAGCACGCTGCGTGAGAGTTTCTCCGCTACGCATAACGGCTGGAAGGCTCTCATCTACGACGGCAAGGAGTTTTACGAGAGCAAGCGCTACGATATCAATCCCATCATCGACCGTGTGGGCGGTGGTGACAGTTTCTCAGGCGGCCTGATTCACGGTCTGCTGACAAAGAAGACCCAGGGCGAGGCTCTTGAGTTTGCCGTAGCAGCCAGTGCGCTGAAGCACACCATCCCCGGTGACTTCAATCTCGTCAGCGTGGAGGAAGTGGAAGCGCTGGCAGGAGGTTCCGCAAACGGAAGAGTGCAAAGATAATTGAGAATTGATAATTGAGAATTGACAATTATGGCAAAATTTGATAAGATACAGATTCTCTCCAAGATAGCAGCTGCACCTATGGTGCCCGTGTTCTACAACAAGGACGTAGAGGTGTGCAAGAACGTGGTGAAGGCATGCTACGAAGGAGGAGTGAGAGCGTTTGAGTTCACCAACCGCGGTGACTTCGCTCAGGAAGTGTTTGCAGAACTGGTGAAGTGGGCAGACAAAGAATGCCCGGAACTGGCACTGGGAATCGGTTCAGTGGTGGATGCCCCGACAGCGGCGCTCTATCTGCAGCTGGGTGCCTGCTTCGTGGTGGGTCCGCTGTTCAATCCCGACATAGCACCCGTGTGCAACCGTCGTCTGGTGCCTTACTGCCCGGGCTGCGGCACGGTGAGCGAGATAGGCAAGGCTCAGGAGCTCGGTTGCGACCTGACAAAACTCTTCCCGGGTGATGTCTACGGTCCCAATATGGTGAAGGGACTGAAGGCTCCCATGCCCTGGTCTAAGATTATGGTGACAGGTGGTGTGTCGCCCGACAAGGACAACCTCACAGCATGGTTCAAGGCAGGCGTGTTCTGCGTGGGAATGGGTTCGAAGCTGTTCCCTTCCGACAAGGTGAAGGCAGGCGACTGGAACTATGTGGTGGAGAAGTGTAAGGAAGCACTGTCCTACATCGCTGAGGCACGCGCATAAGAGGCACTTGGATGGGTAATAAGAAAAAGGCAAACTGGAAGCTCATTCCAGGACAGCCGCTGACGGAGATGGACAAACGCATCCTCTCCTTTCAGGAGCGTGGTAAGCTGTGTCCGTCGCGTGAGCTGATAAAGACTCCGCAGCAGATAGAGGGCATCCGCAAGGCGGGTGTGCTGAACACCGCTGTGCTCGACACTGTGGCAGAGAAGATACGCGAGGGAATGACCACAGAGGAGATAGACCGCATCGTCTATGAGACGACGACGAAAGGAGGCGGTATCCCTGCTCCGCTCAACTATGAGGGATTTCCCAAGAGTTGCTGCACGAGTATTAACGAGGTGGTGTGTCACGGTGTGCCATCAGAGGATGTGGTGCTGGAGGAAGGCGATATCATCAATGTGGACTGCACCACGATACTCAACGGATATTATGCCGATGCCAGCCGTATGTTCGTGATAGGAAAGACCACTCCGCAGAAACAGAAACTGGTGGATGTGGCGTGGGAATGCCTCAAAATAGGAGAACAGGTGTGCAGCAAGCCGTATGTCTTTGTGGGCGACCTGGGAAACGCCATTGAGAAGCATGCACACAAGAACGGTTTCTCTGTGGTGAGAGACCTTTGCGGACACGGTGTGGGACTTGAGTTTCACGAAGACCCTGAAGTGGAGCACAGAGGCGCGAAGGGTACGGGTATGCTGCTTGTGCCGGGTATGACGTTCACCATCGAACCGATGATAAACATGGGCACATGGCGTGTGTTTGTCGATGAGGACGATCCCTACGGATGGGAGGTCATTTCAGATGACGAACTGCCCTCTGCCCAGTGGGAACATACCTTTGTGATGACTGAAAACGGAGTGGAAAAACTGGCATGGTGACGATATTGGCTATAGAGAGTTCGTGCGACGATACGTCTGCGGCAGTGATGCGCGACGGGGTGCTGCTGTCGAACGTGACGGCATCGCAGGTGGTGCACGAAGCATACGGAGGTGTGGTGCCGGAGCTGGCCTCCAGAGCGCATCAGAAGAATATAGTGCCCGTGGTGGACCAGGCCCTGAAGAAAGCGGGCGTGGACAAGAGCGAGGTGTCTGCTGTGGCCTTTACGCGAGGTCCCGGTCTGATGGGCTCGCTGCTCGTGGGAGTGAGTTTCGCAAAAGGACTGGCAGCGTCGCTGGGCGTTCCCATGATAGAGGTGAATCACCTGCAGGGACACATCATGGCACATTTCATACGCGAGGAGAACGAGGAACATGAATCGCCCTCGTATCCTTTCCTCTGTCTGCTCGTGAGCGGCGGTAACTCGCAGATAGTGCTGGTGAAGTCGTACAAGGAGATGGAAATCATAGGACAGACCATCGACGACGCTGCAGGAGAGGCTATCGATAAATGCTCGAAGGTGATGGGGCTGGGATATCCGGGAGGACCCATCATAGACCGTCTGGCCCGGCAGGGCAATGCCGAGGCCTATGAATTCTCGAAGCCTCAGATAGAGGGATATGACTACTCGTTCTCAGGACTGAAGACATCGTTCCTCTACCATCTGAGAGACTGGGTGAAGGAAGATCCCGATTTCGTGGAGCACCATAAGGAAGACCTGGCCGCTTCGCTGGAGAAGACCATCGTGGACATACTGATGAAGAAGCTGCGCAAGGCGGCCAAAGACCTGAAGATAAAGGAGGTGGCCGTGGCAGGCGGAGTGAGTGCGAACACGGGACTGAGAGAGGCCTTCAAGGATCACGCAAGGAGATACGGATGGAAGGTATTCATACCCAAATTCGGATACACTACCGACAATGCTGCAATGATAGCGATGGTGGGTACCTATAAGTTCCAGGATAAGGATTTCTGTCCTATGGAAGCGCCTGCTTACGCACGCACTACCATCTGAAGCCCTTCAGGAGGGGCGGTAAGCTCTTGCGAAAACACGCAAATAGGCCAGTACCTCGGGAGAGGGGGTCGGAGCTGTCACAAGAGAGGATTCGGGGTGTAGTGGTTGTGGCATAGGCTATTTGATGTTTGTGTGATGTGTGATGTGTGATTCTTTGCACATATAACGATAGGAGTGTGCAGTTTATTGCATGCTCATGTAAATATTTTATAATATAAAGTAAAAAAAAGTGATACAGAATCCGTTGTCTCACTATTTTTCACTATCTTTGCGCGCAACAAAAATAAAGTAGTAAGAAATAATATGCTCAGAATAGCTGTACAAAGCAAAGGACGCCTCTTCGAAGACACTATGGCCCTGCTCTCTGAAGCAGGCATCAAGGTGCCCTCGTCGAAGCGCACACTTTTGGTTGAAAGTCCCAATTTCCCCATCGAGGTGCTCTACCTCAGGGATGATGATATCCCGCAGTGCGTAGCCACAGGTGTGGCAGACCTCGGTATAGTGGGTCAGAATGAATTCGAGGAGCGTGGTGAGGAGGCAGATGTGGTGCGTCCTCTGGGTTTCTCCAAGTGCCGCCTCTCGCTGGCAATCCCCAAGGTGGTGGCCTATCCGGGTGTGAGATGGTTTGAGGGCAAGAAGATTGCCACCTCTTATCCCAACATCCTGCGCCGTTTCCTCAAAGCCAACAAGGTGAATGCCGATGTGCATGTCATCACCGGCAGCGTGGAGATAAGCCCGGGTATCGGACTTGCCGACTGCATATTCGATATCGTGTCGAGCGGCAGCACGCTGGTGTCGAACAATCTCTCTGAGGTGGAAGTGGTGATGAAGAGCGAGGCTCTGCTCATTGCCACCAAGGGACTCTCTGAGGAGAAGAAGGCCGTCCTCGACGAACTGCTGTTCCGCATCGAAGCCGTGAAGCAGGCTGAGGACAAGAAATACGTGATGATGAATGTGCCCACGGAGGCTCTGGACGATATCTGCCGCGTGCTGCCCGGAACGAAGGCTCCCACGGTGATGCCCCTTGCCACAGAGGGATGGAGCAGCGTACACACCGTGATAGACGAGAAGACATTCTGGGACCGTATCGCAAAGCTTAAGGAACTGGGTGCTCAGGGAATACTTGTGATGCCCATCGAAAAGATGATTCTATGAGAATAGTTACCGACAGGAGAATCCCGCCAAGGCCCCGCAAGAGTGTGGCTGAGCTGGAAGATGTCGTTCGCGCTGTGCTCAGCGATGTGAAGGCACGGGGCGATGAAGCTCTCAGGGAGTATGAGGAGAAATTCGATAAGGTGAGTCTCCCCGTTCTGGCAGTGAGTCAGGAGGAGATGGACGAGGCAGGTGCATTGGTCAGTGCAGAACTGAAAGATGCGATAGAGAAGGCCCATGCCAATATAGAGAAATTCCATGCAGAGCAGAAGTTCGAGGGCAGGAAGGTGGAAGTGACCCCCGGTGTGCAGTGCTGGCAGAAGGCTGTCGCCATCGAGAAGGTGGGACTGTATATTCCGGGCGGTACGGCACCGCTGTTCTCCACCGTGCTGATGCTGGCCACTCCTGCCAAGATAGCAGGATGCAGGGATATCGTGCTGTGCACTCCTCCCCAGAAGGACGGCAAGGTGAATCCCGCTGTGCTTGTGGCTGCAAAGGTGGCCGGTGTGAATGCCATCTATAAGCTGGGCGGTGTGCAGGCTATCGGAGCAATGTCTTACGGGACGGAGAGTGTGCCGCAGGTGAGCAAGATATTCGGTCCCGGCAACCAGTTTGTGATGACAGCCAAGATGATGGTGAGTCAGGAGGGATGCGCTATTGATATGCCTGCCGGCCCCTCTGAAGTGGCTATCGTAGCGGACAAGACATGTCACGTGGATTTCGTGGCTGCCGACCTGCTCTCTCAGGCAGAGCACGGCACCGACTCGCAGAGCGTGCTCTTCACCGACTCAATGGAGGCGGCTCAGAAGGTGAGCGACGAGGTGGAGCGTCAGTTGCAGGCTCTTCCCCGTCAGGAGATAGCAAGACAGGCTGTGGAGAACAGTGCCATTATCGTGGTGGACAATATAGAAGAGGCAATGCAGCTGTGCAACGAATATGCTCCGGAGCACTTGATTCTTGCTATGGATGATGCCGAGACGTGGGCAGCGAAGGTGGTCAACGCAGGTAGCGTATTCATCGGACACTGGGCATCAGAGAGTGCAGGAGACTATGCAAGCGGCACGAACCATACGCTTCCCACCAGCGGCTATGCCAAGGCCTATAGCGGAGTGAACCTGGATTCATATATGAGAAAGATAACCTTCCAGAAACTTTCCCGGGAGGGCATCCGTTCCATCGGCAGAGCTGTGGAACTGATGGCGGAGGCAGAAGGCCTGGAGGCACATAAAAATGCAATGACACTGAGATGCAAGAGCTTGTAAGAAAAAATATTTGGGAACTGAAACCCTACAGTTGCGCACGTGATGAGTTCCGGGGCAGGGAGGCACACACATTCCTGGATGCCAACGAAAGTCCCTACAACAGCGGCTACAACAGATATCCCGATCCTCTGCAGGAGAAGCTGAAGAAGATGATTGCGCCTCTGAAGCGTGTCTCGGAGGACGAGATATTCCTGGGTAACGGTTCGGATGAGGCTATAGACCTGGTGTATCGTGTGTTCTGTGAACCGCGTGTGGACAACGTGGTGGCAATGGCACCCAGCTACGGTATGTATGAGGTGTGTGCCAATATCAATGACGTGGAGTACAGAAAGGTGCTGCTCGACGAGCACTATCAGATACATGCCGACGATATGCTGAAGGCAGCTGACGAGCACACGAAGGTGATGTGGCTCTGCTCTCCCAACAATCCTACAGGCAACGATATAGACCGTCGCGAGGTGAAGCGTATCCTGGATGAGTTTCAGGGTATCGTGGTGGTGGACGAAGCATACGGGGACTTCTCTGAACTGAGGTCTCTGCGCGAACTGGTCCGCATGTATCCCCGTCTCATTGTGCTCAACACGTTCTCGAAGGCCTGGGCGAGTGCTTCCGTGCGTCTGGGAATGGCGTTTGCACAACCGGAAATAATAGCTCTCTTCAACAAGGTGAAGTATCCTTACAATGTCAACAACCTCACGCAGCAATATGCTATCGAACTGCTGAGCGACATCGAGAAACTGGAGCGATGGATACGCGACATCAAGCGTGAGCGCAACAATCTGCTGCCGTCGCTCAAGGAAGTGAAATGTGTGAAGCAGGTGTATCCCACGAATGCCAATTTCGTGCTTGTGAAGGTGACGGATGCAAACCGGATATACAACTTCCTCGTGGATCGCGGCATCGTGGTGCGCAACAGGAACAATGTGCAGCTCTGCGGAGACTGCCTGCGTATTACCATTGGAAATAAACAGGAAAACAACGAAATGTTGGCAGCATTGCGTTCTTTCTAACTATGAGAAGAATATTATTTATCGATCGTGACGGCACAATCCTCAAAGAACCTGAGGATGAGCAGATAGATTCCTACGAGAAGTTCCATTTCGTGGAGGGAGCCATAGGGGCCTTGTCGTTCCTGCGCAAGCATACCGACTATGAGATGGTGATGGTGTCCAATCAGGACGGACTGGGTACTGAGTCGTATCCGGAAAAGGATTTCCGGCCTACCCAGAACCTGATGCTGGAGATCCTCAAGGGAGAAGGCTTTGAGTTTGATGCCATAAAGATTGACCGTTCGTTCCCCAGCGAAGGCCTGCCGACACGCAAGCCCGGTACGGCAATGCTGACGGAGTATATCAACAATCCGGAAGTGGACATGCAGCACAGCTACGTCATAGGTGACAGGGAGAACGACAGGAAGCTGGCTGAGAATCTCGGTTGCCAGTATCTATTCCCCGACTGGCAGAAGGTGACGGAGATGGTGTTCGCTTCGGACAGGAAAGCCGTGGTGAGCCGCAAGACGAAGGAGACGGATATCCTTGTGGAGGTGGGTCTCGACGGTGAAGGAAAAGCTGACATAGACACAGGACTCGGATTTTTCGATCACATGCTGGAGCAGATAGCAAAGCACGGGAATATCGATTTAACGATACGTTGCAAGGGCGACCTCTACGTGGACGAGCATCACACGATAGAGGATACGGGACTTGCACTGGGCGAGTGTCTCCTTAAAGCACTTGGCGACAAACGCGGCATAGAGCGTTACGGTTACTGTCTGCCCATGGACGACTGCCTCTGTCAGGTGGCACTTGACTTCGGGGGCAGGCCATGGCTTGTGTGGGATGCCGAGTTCAAGAGAGAGAAGGTGGGAGAGATGCCCACGGAGATGTTCCTGCATTTCTTCAAGAGTCTCTCCGATGCCGCTCGCATGAATCTCAACATAAAGGCCGAGGGCGAAAACGAGCATCACAAGATAGAAGGCATCTTCAAGGCGCTTGCACGTGCTCTCAAGATGGCCGTGAAGCGTGATATAGAACATTTTAACCTGCCTTCTTCGAAAGGAACATTGTAGAGAGAATGAACAACAGGAATCTGACACCTATATTTCTGGCCGTGTCGATTGTGCTCGGTATATTGATAGGCACGTTCTATGCCTCTCATTTCATGGGCAACCGCCTCAATATCATCAACACTGGTACCAACAAACTGAATTATCTGCTGCAACTGGTGGATAACAACTATGTCGATACCGTCGATATGAACCAGATGGTGGAAGATGCAATGCCCCTGATACTTTCCGAGCTGGATCCTCACTCGGCTTATATCCCCGCAAAGGATGCCGAAGCTGAGACACAGGACCTGAAGGGGTCGTTCTCAGGTGTCGGTATCACATTCTCAATGGTGAACGATACCGTCAACGTGATGAGCATCATCAAGGGAGGTCCTGCCGAGAAGGTGGGGTTGATGAGCGGTGACCGCATCCTTACGGCAAACGGAGTGTCGCTCGTCAAGATGGACCAGATAGAGGTGATGCGCCACCTGAAGGGCGAGAAGGGTTCTGTGGTGCGTATCGTGGTGCGCCGTCCCGGTCAGAAGGCGTTGCGCACATTCTCTGTGGTGCGAGGAGATATTCCCGTGGTGAGTGTCGATGTGGCATACATGATGGACGACACGGTGGGATATATTCACGTGAAGAATTTCGGTGAACAGACCTACGGTGAGTTCCTCACGGCAATGGCCTCTCTCTCGATAGAGGGTATGAAGGGTCTTGTGCTCGACTTACGGGGCAACCGTGGCGGATACATGCACGTCGCCATACAGATGGCCAACGAATTCCTTACGAGGGACTGCCTCGTGGTGTATACGGAAGGAAGGAAGTCTCCCCGTGAGAACTTCCGCAGCGACGGACGGGGTTCTTTCCAGAAACTGCCGCTTGTCATTCTGGTGGATGAGATGAGTGCCTCCGCTTCGGAAATCCTGTCCGGAGCCATACAGGACAACGACAGGGGCACTATTGTAGGACGACGCACCTTCGGGAAAGGACTGGTGCAGCAGCCTATGGAATTCCGTGACGGCAGTATTGTGCGTCTCACTGTGGCCCGCTACTATACTCCCTCAGGACGCTGCATACAGAAGCCCTATGAGAAAGGCGGTGGTGAAGAGTATGAGAATGATTTGATAGCCCGTTACGAGCGTGGAGAATTCTTCTCCGAGGACAGTATCCATCAGGAAGGTGCGGAGTATAAGACGTCGCTTGGCCGCACGGTGTACGGTGGCGGAGGTATCATGCCGGATATCTTCGTAGGCGAGGACACCACGGACGTTACGTCATACTACAAGAAAGCCCTTTATCTCGGGCTCATACGTCAGTTCACCTACGACTTCACGGATCAGAACCGTCCGATACTGAGCAAGTACAGGACATCTGCCGAGCTGGCCGCTTATCTGAAGAAACAGAATCTGCTGGAGCGCTTTGCCTCCTATGCTGCGTCACACGATTTGCCACGCCGCAATCTGATGCTGTGGACAAGTGCCCGTCTTTTCGAAAGAAACATACTCTCGGGCATCATCTACAACATGCTGGATACGGAGGCCTATCAGGAGTATGTGAATCTCACGGATCCTACTGTTCTGAAGGCTCTTGAGGTGCTTCATTCCGGGACTTCTTTCCCAAGCGCCCCCACGGAAAGCGATACAGAAAGCCCACAGCCAGAATCCCTATAAAGAAGAGCAGGGTGGTGTCGCCTGTGAGATACCACCACAGGGCATGCAGTACACACACCACAGGCACAATCCACAAAGCGCCTTTGTTTCTTGATATGTTCCAATAGAGCACTGCGAAGGACAATACGCAGAGTACAATCTGTCCGTGATACAATGATTCGGGTGCCATAGTCTTTGTTTTTCTTTTATTTCATTTCAGTGCGGCCGGCAAGCGCGCGTCCCAGCGTTATCTCGTCGGCATAGTGCAGTTCGTCGTTCTGTGCAATACCTCTTGCCAGCACAGTCACTTTCGGCATCTCCTTCTCCTTTCCGTTTGCGGGGAAGAGGTTCTGTATCTGGCGGAAGATATAGAAACCGGTTGTGTCGCCTTCCATCGTGGGAGATAGTGCGAGAATCACTTCCTTGATATCTTTTTGTGCGATGCGTTCGAGCAGCGAATTTATCTCAAGGTCGCGAGGCCCTATTCCGTCCATCGGGGATATCACTCCGCCCAGCACGTGATACACGCCCCTGTACATCTGGGTAGCCTCGATGGCCATCACGTCCTCTATCGTCTGCACTACGCACACCATTGCATGGTCGCGACGGGGATTGGCGCACACCTCGCAGAGATCCGTGTTGGATATGTTGTGACATTCCCGGCAGTAGTGCACTTCCGTGCGCAGCGTCTTGAGTGCATCGGCCAGAGACAGAGTCTGAGACTCCTCCTGACGCAACAGGTGCAGTACGAGGCGCATAGCGCTCCGTCGTCCCACTCCCGGGAGGCGCGACACTTCGTCGACAGCCTTTTCTAACAGTTTAGATGGGTAGTTCGTCAAGGTGAATAACTTCTATACCTGCTCTTCTCAGCAGATCGACGCCGTCTGTGAGACGGTATTCGCGGTCGTAAACCACGCGTCGTATTCCGGATTGTATGATAAGTTTGGCACACTCGATACAGGGCGAATCCGTCACGTAGAGTGTGGCTCCGTCGCTGTTGTTGCCCGAGCGTGCTATCTTGGTGATGGCGTTTGCTTCAGCGTGCAGCACATAGGGCAGCGACACGTTGTTGTCGTCCTCGCATACGTTGGGGAAACCTGTCGGTGTGCCGTTGTATCCGTCCGAGATAATCATCTTGTCCTTCACGATGAGCGCTCCCACCTTGCGACGGACACAGTATGAATTCTCGCTCCAGATGTGTGCCATCTTGAGGTAGCGGTAATCCAGTTCCGATTGTTTTCTTTCCATATATAATATATCTTACTGTTTCTTTATTCCGTTGCGACGCAGCAGCGCATCTATGGTGGGTTCGCCTCCCCGGAAACGTTTGTAGAGCGTCATAGGATGCTCCGTACCGCCTCGTGAGAGGATGCAGTCACGGAAACGCTGTGCTGTCTCCTTATTGAAGATGCCCTCCTTTTGGAACACACTGAAAGCATCTGCATCCAGCACCTCCGCCCATTTGTATGAGTAGTATCCGGCAGCATAACCGCCTGACATTATGTGTCCGAAGCGTGTTGACATACAGCTTCCTTCCAATTGCGGAAACAGTTGTGCACGGCTCCAGGCCTTCTGTTCAAAGGCGATGACATCTTCTGTGAAGGGGTCGCTCAGAGTGTAGTATGCCATATCCAGAAGGATGAACGACACCTGTCTGATGCAGGCGTATGCCACCATGTAGTTCTTGGCTCTGAGGATACGGTCGATGAGTTCCTGCGGCAGTTCTTCCCCTGTCTCGTAGTGACGGGCAAAGGTGCGGAGGAATTTAGGTTCCATGGCGAAATTCTCCATAAACTGCGAGGGCAGTTCTACGAAGTCCCAATAGACATTGGTGCATGAGAGTCCCTCGAAACGCACCTTCGAGAGCATTCCGTGCAGAGCGTGACCGAACTCATGCAGGAAGGTCTCCACTTCGCCCAGCGTGAGCAGAGCCGGTTTGGTTTCAGTGGGCTTTGTCACATTGAGCACAATAGATACCAGCGGACGTATGTCCTTGCCGCTGTCGATGTCTATCCACTGCTCGCGGTAGGATGTCATCCATGCGCCCGACTGCTTGTTCTCCCTCGGGAAGAAGTCTGCGTAGAGCACAGCCAGGAAATCCCCGTTGGCATCTCTCACCTCGTAGGCCTTCACGTCGGGATGATACACATCTATGTCGGGATTCTCATGGAATGTGATTCCGTAGAGCTTTGTGGCAAGGCCGAAGATGCCGTCCTTCACCTGATTGAGCGGGAAGTAGGGGCGGAGCATCTCGGAGTCGAGGTCGTAGCGTGCTTTCTGCAGTTTGTAGCTGTAGTAGGAGAGGTCCCAGGGAGCCAGTTCGAAGGGTGTCTCACCGTTTCTCTGCATCTCCTCTCTTGCGAATGCCTTTATTTCCTCCATTTCCTCCCTGGCTTTAGGAAGGTAGGCCTCAAGAAGCTGCTCCACAAGATTATCCACGTGCGCCACATCTTCTGCCATACGATGCTTCAGGGCGAAGTCGGCAAATGTGTTGAAACCCAGCATCTGCGCTATCTCGCGTCGCAGGTTCACGATGTCCCTCACGATGTCCAGATTGTTCCATTCTCCGCTGGTGCAGAGTGTCGACATAGCCCTGTAGACCTTCTCTCTCAGGTCGCGACGGTCGGCATATTTGAGGAATGCGCTGTAGGAGGGTCCCTTGAGTGTCACCACCCATCCTTCCAGTCCTCTGCTCTCAGCTTCCATCCTTGCGGCATCCAGAGCGCTTTCCGGCAGTCCGCTCACTTCGTCCTCCTGTGTCAGATGCAGCGTGAAGGCGTTTGTAGCATGCAGTTCGTTCTGTGAGAACTGCAGCGTCAGCATCCCCAGTTTCTGCCTCTTCTCGGCCAGCACTTTCTTCTCGTCCTCCGGCAGCAGGGCACCGCTGCGTGTGAATCCCTCGTAGATGTCGTCCAGCAGTCGCTGTTCCTCACCTGTGAGCTGCCGGCCCGGATTGTCGTGTACAGCCTTTATCCTCTCAAAGAATCTGCGGTTCATCGCTATGCGCGAGGAGTGTTCCGAGAGCAGGGGCTGCATCTTTTCCGAGAGCTTCTCCATCTCATCTGTGCGGCATGCGGAAAGCAGGTTGAAGAATACGGATGTGGTGCGCGAGAGCAGTCTCTCGCTTCGTGTCACCACGGTGTTGTCGAAAGTGGGTGTATCCGGGTTGGAGAGCACTTTATCTATCTCCTCGTCCTCCTGTTTCATACCCTCCGTTATCGCCTCTTCGTATTCCTCAAAGCGTATGCGCGAGAAGGGTATGCTGTCGTGCGGGGTGTTGTATTTGTTCTCTATGAATATATTAGCCATGTATCGTTATTTGTTCTCGTTTGATGTCTATCTCTCCGTTCCTTGCCAGCTGGTTGAGCATCTTCGAGAGATTGAGGCGTGAGACGTCGAGTCTCTCCGCCAGTTCTGTCATCTTGATGTGCAGTGTCAGCTCTTTGCCGGCAGGATGCTTCACGCTGTTGACGAACATGCGGAATTTCTCTTCCGGACTTCGCGGTACGCTCATCGTCTCTGCTTTGCGCTGCAGCGAGGAGGAGAGCAGGGTGAGGTAGTTGATGCGTACGAGACTGTTGCGCAGCAAGTGTCTCACCACATGTTCCTTCGCTATGTATATCACTTCCAGAGCTGTCACCGCATCCCACGTCATACTCACTGTGTTATTAAGGCCGAACAGGCGTTCTGCCTCAACGAGCAACGGTCCGTCGATGGTTTCTTCCATCCACTCGTTTTCCCGCTTCACAGTGCCGCTCACTATCCACAGCAGACCCTCTGAGCGCTCGCCCCGTGTCAGCAGGCGCGTACCTGCGTCAATGGGCTCGATGCTGAGCATGAAACGGTCCTGAAACTCCAGCAGGTCTGTGCTGGAAATACCGGTGAAGAGAGGCAGGCCGACTACTCTTCCGTACATATCAGTTCGGCTTTTAGTTCGGGATGCTGCTTCAGCACCTCTTCTGCCCGTTCGCTTCCCATCACCATGAACGATGTGGCGAAGGCATCGGCCATAGCGCATGTGGGAGCTATTACCGTTGCCGATAGCACATTGTGCTGCACGGGGTATCCGGTCTTGGGATCTATCGTGTGCATGATACGCTTTCCTTCGGGTGTGACATAGTAGTTGCGGTAGTTGCCGCTGGTGGCCATCGCTCCGTCTTCCAGTTCTATCACTTTCTCTATGTCCGTATTCGTGGATGTGGGGTCGTCATCTGGTTTATTGATGCCGATGCGCCAGGCCTTTCCTTTCGCGTTCCTCCCCTGACAGGCCACTTCTCCTCCTATCTCCACCATGTAGTCCGTCACACCGTTGGCCTTCAGATATTCTGCCACCTTATCCACTCCGTAGCCCTTTGCTATTGCGGAGAGGTCCATCACGATGCCGGGATATTTCTTCTCCACGCGTCCGTCTTCCGTGAGCGCTATATTCCTGTAGCCCACCAGTGTCAGCAGTGAATCCACCTGCACAGAGTCGGGCAACTGTCCGTTCTTGAATCCGAACCCCCACGCGTTCACCAGCGGTGCCACTGTCACGTCGAAGGCTCCGTCCGTAGCCTCGCTCACGGCCATTGCCATACGCAGCACTTCCTGCAGCATGGCATCTGCCGTATCCGTCTCGTTGCGGTTGATACGCGAGAGGGTGCTCATGGGATTGAACATCGACAGGCTCATGTCCACCTGTCTCAGTTCCTCGCTATATCCTTCCCTGAGCGATGCCGTTGTTTTGTAAGTGACGTGCATCACGGTGCCGAATACCTGCATCTCCTCCTTGATGTAGCGGGCTGTTGGGTGCTTCTGCAGGTATGCCAGATATGTGCCCACGATGAGCAGCACGAGAAAGGGTAGATGCCACTTCTTCATATTTCCTTATCTGTAGAGATTTCTTGGAGGTTGTTTTTTCATTGTCTTGCCGAAGTCGAACGCCAGGTTCACAGTAGCTCCGTATGCTGACGACCCGTTGATGCCGAAGCCGGGCACATACCACGGTTCGCCCATGAAGTCGAAGTCGTTCACCGTCCTGAACTTGAAACGGAAGTTGCCTCCCAGCCTTATGAAGCTCCACAGCTTCGTCTCAAAGCCCAGCACAAGTTCCAGCCATTGTGCGTGTCCGTCAAGTCCTTCCAGATAGAGCGGAAACACCTTGTTGTAGAGCGGGTCCGTGAACTCCGGGTTGCTGAAGTCGTAGCTGAACGATGTGAAGGCGTATCTCACTCCCGCAAAGAATCTGTTGCCGTTCTGTTTCTTGTTGATGTTGTAGTCCATTCCCACGCGGAAGTAGGGTGCTGTGACGGAGAGATTGTTAGTGTTGGTCTTGCCGTCTCTGTCGCACGAACCGATACCCAGTTCTGCGATGGGGAAGTACTTCTCCTTGAAATTTATTCTGCCTGCCACCTCCATATTGGCCCACGAACCGGCAGCCTTCATTACGAATCCTACGAGGTCGGCCATCACGGCAAAACCTCCGAACACGGGTCTCGGTTCTTCCTCCACCACGATGTTTTTTCCGCGTTTGTTTTTCTTCACCTTCTGGTTCTCCTCCAGCACGTAGATACGTCCGTCAGCTCCCCGGTAGGTCTTCTTGTTGTACCCTTCCGGGAGCTTCACGCCTCCGTTTGTCTGCGCCCATGTGCCGTTTGCGGCCATTGCCAGCAGGAGAAAGGTGAATATGATGAATCTTCTCATTTGCTATATGAAAAGGCGTATGTTGTCCTCGCTGTTGTAGTACACCTGAGGATGATATATAAACACGCCCTTGAAGAGCGGTGTCTCGGGAAATCTGCTGTCGTTCTCCCACCACACTTCCTCTATTTCGTGAAACATTGCCACACCGCAGTCGGGGCTCTCGAAGTGGGGCATGTCGCTCTTGCGGATGAAGAGTGTGTCCACCTGGTGCGGTGCAGGTTCGTCGGCCGTCCCCATCCAGTGCTCATAGAGCAGGGTGTCGATGTCCTTATAGTATGACAGCTGCACCTTCAGCGTGTAGAGGTTGACACCCATGTTGTATACGGGGGTCTCTGCACCCACGGCATACACCGTCAGTGTGTCTTCCAGCACGGTGGCCAGTCCCAGTTCGCTGTAGAAGGATATGTGGCACAGTGTGGAGTTGTAGAGCGTGCATCCCGTGTCATCGCAGCCGCCCAGCGTACACACGATGCCTGCCAGCGCCACCATGATGAGACGGCGTACCTTCTTCATCATATCGTCTTGTTGATTTGGTATTTGTTGCGCTCCTGCGAAGTGCGTGAGATGAGTTCGCCCAGGAATCCTGCCACGAAGAGCTGCGTGCCCAGTATCATCATCGTCAGGGCGATGTAGAACCATGGTGTGTCAGCCACCAGCGGTGCCTTGATACCGGCACTCAGGCAGTAGAGCTTCACACCTCCCACGGCACATGCTGCCAGGAAACCTGCGAAGAACATCAGGCTGCCGATGAAGCCGAATACGTGCATGGGTTTCATGCCGAACGTGGAGAGGAACCACAGCGACATCAGGTCCAGATATCCGTTCACGAACCTGTTCCATCCCATGAACTTGGACACACCGTGCTGCCGCTTCTGATGGTGCACGGGCTTTTCGCCTATCTTGCTGTATCCGGCATTCTTCACCAGATAAGGGATGTATCTGTGCATCTCGCCATACACCTCGATGTGCTTCACCACATCCAGGCGATAGGCCTTCAGGCCGCAGTTGAAATCGTGCAGATTGTGTATACCGCTCACCCTGCGTGCCGTTGCGTTGAAAAGTTTTGTGGGTATGGTCTTAGAGAGCGGGTCGCCCTTGCTGCGGTTCTGCTTGTAGCCCGACACCATGTCGTAGCCGTCTTCCTTTATCATGCGGTAGAGCGCGGGTATCTCGTCAGGCGAGTCCTGAAGGTCGGCATCCATGGTGATTACCACGTCGCCCTTGGCCATCTCGAAACCGCAGTAGAGGGCAGGACTCTTGCCGTAGTTGCGCCTGAATTCCACACCGTGCACCGTATCGGGATGCTCCCTATGGAGTTCTTCTATCACCTTCTGACTGTTGTCCGTGCTACCGTCGTTGGCGAATATCACCTCGTAGGTGAATCCGTTCTCTTTCATCACGCGCTCTATCCATTCGTAGAGCTCGCGCAGACTCTCGTCTTCGTTCCAAAGAGGTATTACTACACTTATGTCCATATTATATATAGTGCATTTTGAGTGCAAAGATACTAATTTTTCATGAAATTTCTCAAAAAAAGTGCTCACTAGTGTGCTTAATTATCTTTTTTTTTCGTACCTTTGCACCCGCAAACACGGGAAAGTCCTGTACGGCATGCTCCCTCGGAACTCCCCCAGGGCTTGACCGCAGCAAGGGTACTTGGTTGTAGCGGCGCGATGCAGCTAGCTTTCCCACCCGCCTCTTTAGCTCAGTTGGCCAGAGCACGTGATTTGTAATCTCGGGGTCGTTGGTTCGAATCCGACAAGAGGCTCAAGAAAAGGAGAAGTGAGGTAGAAAGAGCCTCACTTCTTTTCTTTTTATATCTACGACTATGAAGAAGACCGAGCACGAACTTCTGGTGCGCCGTCTGCAGCGCATGGACGACGGAGAGTATTGGGATGCCTTTGCCCGCTACTACGGTGAGTCGCCCCGTGAGTTTCTCGTCACGCTGCTGCGCGGCATGGGGGAGAGGGATCCTTTACGCAGCGATGTCTTCCTCAGCCTCCTTCCCTCGTTTTCCGAGATAGACAGGCAGAAGACGGCAGAGCGTCTCATCGACAGTTACGACGAACCATCCTCGCTGCTCTCACTGCTGCATCATCTGGGATATGACGAACCGGCCTCCCTTATACCTCTTTTAATCAAGCATCAGGGCATGCCTTCGGCTTTCCTGCTTCTCAGGGCGCTGCGCTATGTGGAGGAGGACCGCGAACTGCTCATGCGTGTGGCCCGTTTCCTCTTGCGCAGGGACGATGCCGTTGCCTTCAATCTGGCCAGTGTGATGCGCCTTTCCTTCAATCTGGAGTCGTTGCGAGGCACATTCTCTCTTCGCCTGGAGCCTTGGCAGCTTGATAAGATGGAGAACGACTGGAACTTCTTCTCCCAGCAGATGAAGATGTAGGGCCATTCCAATAAAATTAAGTCATTTTTCCCAAAGTAACAACTTGCCAACTTGTTAAGTTGTATACTTGTCAACTAAATTTCGTATTTTTGCAATGCTATAACCTCAAATCTATGCCCAAAAACACCTTCATACATCGGGTGTTCGACCTGTATTACGACGGGTTTCGGCAGATGCGGCTGGGACGCACGCTGTGGCTCGTCATCATAGTGAAACTGTTCATAATATTCATCATACTGAAACTGTTCTTCTTCCCCGACTTCCTGAAACAGCACGCAGAGGAGGGTAGGGAGGCAGACTATGTGGCATCGCAAATACTTAATCCATAGAATATCATGCAAAACATTCTGTTATCAACGCTTGCGGAGACCGTGGACTGGTCGAGAGCGCAGTTTGCCCTGACGGCAATATACCACTGGCTGTTCGTGCCGCTGACGCTGGGACTTGCTGTCATCATGGGTATCATGGAGACATGCTATTATCGAACGAAGAAACCCTTCTGGCGCCGCACAGCGATATTCTGGCAGCGGCTCTTCGGTGTGAACTTTGCGATGGGTGTGGCCACGGGTATCATACTGGAATTCGAGTTCGGCACCAACTGGTCGAACTACTCATGGTTCGTGGGCGACATCTTCGGAGCTCCGCTTGCTGTGGAGGGTATCGTGGCATTCTTCATGGAGTCGACCTTCGTGGCCGTGATGTATTTCGGATGGGAGAAGGTGTCGCGCGGTTTCCATCTGGCCTCGACATGGCTCACGGGACTGGGTGCGACGATATCAGCCTGGTGGATACTGGTGGCAAACGCATGGATGCAGTATCCGGTGGGCTGCGAATTCAATCCTGACACGATGCGCAACGAGATGACATCGTTTGCCGATGTGGCGCTGTCGCCCTTCGCTGTGTCGAAATTCTGCCATACGGTGACCTCTGCATGGATCGTAGGCGCTGTGTTCTGCGTGGCTGTGTGCTGCTGGTATCTCATGAAGAAGCGCGAGGAGGAGATGGCGCTCAAGAGCATGAGGATAGGAGCGTGGGTAGGTCTTGCAGCTGCCCTGCTGACAGCGGCTACGGGACACAAGTCGGCACAGGATGTGGCTGCCGCACAACCCATGAAACTGGCGGCAATGGAAGCGCTCTACGACGGCGGACGGGGACAGGGCCTTAAAATAGTGGAAGGCATAGAGGTGCCGTACGCCCTCTCCTTCATGGCAACGAACGACTTCAACGGCTACGTGCCCGGCATCAACGACATATTGAAAGGATACGTGCGCGAGGACGGTACAAAAGAACCATCGGCCCAGGAGAAGATAATGAGAGGACAGCTGGCCATCGCAGCGCTGCAGAACTACCGACGCGATGCAGCGGACGAGAAGGCGTTCCTTGCAGGCGAGGCTCCAGACCTTAACTTCACATGGCGCAAGGAACAGCAGCTGGCAATACTGAAAGAGAATATGCCGTATTTCGGCTACGGATACATCAAGGATGAGGCCGAACTGGTGCCGCCCGTCGCTGCCAACTTCTGGGCGTTCCGCATCATGGTGGGAATGGGCTCTCTGCTGATACTGTTCTTCACCGCAGTGCTCGCAGCATCGTACGGGTTCCCCAAGAAGCTGTGGGAGAAGAGAAGCCTGACATCGCTGCCCAAGTGGCACTACTGGACGGCCATCGCCCTGCTGCCGCTGACATACATAGCATCAGAGTGCGGATGGATGGTGGCAGAACTGGGTCGCCAGCCGTGGACCATACAGGACATGCTGCCCGTGGGTGCATCGGTGAGCAACTTGGGTGCGTCAAGTGTGATGACGACATTCTGCATCTTTCTCGTGCTCTTCACGGTGCTGCTTGCCGTGGAGGTGAATATCATGCTGAAGCAGATTAAGAAGGGAGCTTGAATAATGCATAATTCATAATTCATAATGCATAATGCATAATTGATAATTGACAATTGATAATTTAGAGATTATGACATACGTATTTTTGCAGCAGTATTGGTGGTTTATCGTGTCGCTCTTGGGAGCCATACTGGTGTTCCTGCTGTTTGTGCAGGGTGCCAATTCGATGGTGAACAGTCTCGGGGCGACGGACGCAGGGCGACGTCTGGTGATTAACTCAACTGGGCGCAAGTGGGAATTCACATTCACCACGCTGGTGACATTCGGAGGTGCGTTCTTCGCATCGTTCCCGCTGTTTTATTCCACCTCGTTCGGTGGTGCTTACTGGTTGTGGATGGCTATCCTGCTGACATTCGTGTTGCAGGCGGTGAGCTATGAGTTCCAGAACAAACTGGGCAACATACTGGGCCCGTCGGTGTTCCGCTTCTTCCTCGTGCTCAACGGCATTGTGGGACCGCTCCTGCTGGGCGGTGCTGTGGCGACATTCTTCGAGGGTTCGAACTTCATCGTGGAGAAGAGTAATATGATAGACGCGGGAGCCCTGACACCCGTGATAAGTCGCTGGGCAAATGCTTCGCACGGACTGGATGCCCTGCTGAATCCGCACGTGCTGGTGCTGGGTCTGGCCGTGGTGTTCCTTGCACGCACGCTCGGCATACTGTATGTTATGAACAACGTGGCTGACGAGGATATACGCAGGAGAGGTCGCACGCGGCTGCTAAGCACAGCAGGAGTGTTTGTGCTGCTCTTCGTGTACTATCTCGTGCATTTGCTGCTCAAGGACGGCTATGCCGTGGATGCAAGCGGAGTGGTGACGGTGGAGCCGTATAAGTATCTGGGGAACTTCCTCGCGATGTGGCCCCTCACGGTGGTGCTGCTTGCGGGCGTAGCGGGTGTGCTCTACGGTATCGGCAAGACGTTGTTCGTGAAGGACTATTATTGCGGTATTTGGCCTGCAGGCGCGGGAACGGTGATGACGGTGCTCGCACTGCTGCTGTGCGCAGGGTGGGGGCAGACTGCCTACTATCCCTCCACGGCAGACCTGCAGTCGTCGCTCACCATAGCCAATTCGTGCAGCAGCGAGTTCACTCTGTGCACAATGTTCTACGTGTCGCTGCTGGTGCCTTTTGTCCTGGCGTATATCGTGTACTGCTGGTATAAGATTGATGCAAAAAAGCTGGATAAGGAGGAAATAGCGAGCGGTCACGCTTATTGAAAAAATGGGAAATGTCAATTTTATCCTATTAAATGTCAATTTTGTCGCATCGAAATAGAACAATAAACCGTACCTTTGCACCCGTAAAAGTGTAAAAAAGCGGAAAATGAAGCAGATTCCCATTGAGTCGTTTAATCTCCAGATGCTGAACGTGGGTCTGGCGCATCACAACGGAGACTGGAACTGGAAGGAAGTGAGTTCCCCGTTCACGCGTATCTTTTACGTGACGGAAGGCGAGGCGCAGCTGCACCTGCCGGAAGAGACCGTGACACTGCGTCCGGGATATATGTATATCATCCCGCCCTACACGAAGCATTCGTATCAGTGCGAAGGACCGTTCACGCACTACTACCTGCACGTGTACGAGGGTTTCAAGAACGAGATGAACATGATGGAGCTCTACGAATTCCCCACGGAAGTGAAAGCCGGCAGGGATGAGAATCAAATCTTCCGGGGACTGTGCGAAGACTATCCCGACGCATGTCTGCCGGAAAGCAATCCCAACTCGTATGACAACGCAGCGAAATTCACCGACTACGTGCAGCGCTACCGTGATATGCCGCTGTGGCGGAAGATGGGACTGAGGGGTGCTCTGCTGCTGCTCTTTTCCCGTTTCATGCGCGAGGTGGTACCGCACTCGTGGACTACGGACGAGAGGATAAAGAATGTGCTGGGCTACATCCACGCACATATCGGTGAGAACATCGATGTGGAGAAGCTGTCGGGAGTGGCGTGCATCACAAAACCGTATCTGATACGCCTGTTCAAGAAGGAATTCGGTCTGTCTCCCTTGCAGTATATCAACACAAAGAAAGTGGAGAGAGCTCAGTTGATGCTCTACACCACAGACCAGCCGGTGAAGGAGGTGGCCTACTCTCTGGGATTCACGGATCACAGTTATTTCATACGTGTGTTTCGCAAACAGACGGGAGTGACACCGCAGGAATACAGGGACAGGATGAGAAAGTAGAACCTTAACGTTAACCTTAACCTTAAAGAAAAAAGGAAATGAAAAAGAACACCGTGGCTCTAAGCCTTATCTTCTGCCTGTTTTTTCTATGGGCGATAAGCAGTAATCTGCTGCCTACAATGATAAGGCAGCTGATGAAGACATGCGAACTGAACACCTTCGAGGCCTCGTTTACGGAGAGCGCCTACTGGCTTGCGTATTTCATCTGTCCCATACCCATCGCCATGTTCATGCGCAGGTACAGCTACCGCGTGGGTATCATTGCGGGACTGCTGATAGCGGCTGTGGGAGGACTGCTGTTCTTCCCTGCAGCACTGGTGAAGAGCTATGCCGTGTATCTGTGCATTTTCTTCGTCATCGCCACTGGTATGTGTTTTCTGGAGACTGCAGCGAATCCGTATGTCACGGTGCTGGGAGAGGCTAGGACATCATCGCGCAGACTGAATCTGGCGCAGTCGTTCAACGGACTGGGAGCATTCGTCTCGGCAATGTTTCTGAGTAAACTGGTGCTGAGCGGACAGACATACACCCGAGCCACCTTGCCGGTGGACTATCCAGGAGGATGGGAGGGATATATACAGATGGAGACAGACGCAATAAAGATGCCGTATCTGCTGCTGGCCATCGTGCTGTTGGGAGTGGCGGCACTGCTCACGTGGGTGAAACTGCCCAAAGTGGAGGAAGATAGCGGCAGGGAAAGGAAGAAGCTGATAGACTTCTCTGTGCTGAAGAAAGGACATCTGAGATGGGGAGTGATAGCACAGTTCTTCTACAATGGCGGACAGACAGCAATCAACAGTCTATTTCTCGTCTACTGCTGCACGTATGCGGGTATCAACGAAGAAACCGCCACTACATTCTTCGGACTCTACATGCTGGCATTCCTCGTGGGACGCTGGATGGGCACATTGCTGATGGGGCGCTTCGCTCCGGAGCACATGCTGACGGTATACGCCATTGCGAATATCATACTGTGCGTGGTAATCATCATCTACGGAGGATACGTGGGACTGTATGCCATGCTGGCAGTGTCGTTCTTCATGTCGATAATATATCCGACACAGTTCTCGCTGGCATTGCGGGGACTGGGAGCTCAGACGAAATCGGGTGCCGCATTCCTGGTGATGGCCATCGTGGGAAATGCGTGTGTGCCGCAGTTCACGGCTTTTGTGATGAACAGATATGACTACATCTATCAGGTGGCATACGTGGTGCCGATGATATGTTTTGCCGTGTGTGCCTATTACGGCTGCAGGTATGGGAAACTGATACAGAAAAAATAATATAGAATTATGCGTTATAAGGAATTAGGACATACAGGGATGCATATCTCGCATCTGGGATTCGGTGCATCGTCGCTGGGAAGCGTTTTTCGCGAGACCAACGAGAAGGAGAGTTTTGAAGCCGTGGAGGCTGCGATAGAAGGAGGAATCAACTTCATCGACGTGAGTCCCTATTACGGCCATTACAAGGCGGAAACGGTGCTGGGAAAGGCTCTGCGTAAAATACCGCGCGATAAGTACTATCTGAGTACGAAGGTGGGCAGATACGGCAAGGACGGTGTGAACACGTGGGACTACTCCGCACGCCGTGCCACGGACAGCGTGTACGAGAGTATGGAGCGGCTCGGTATCGACCATATAGACCTCATCAACGTGCACGACATCGAGTTTCAGGCTGCGCTGCCGGGAGGACTGCAGAAAGTGGTGGAGGAAACACTGCCGGCACTTGTGGAACTGAGGGAGAAGGGCGTTGTAGGACACGTGGGTATCACAGACCTGCAACTGAAGAATCTCCAGTGGGTGGTGGAGCACTGTGAAGAGGGCACGGTGGAGAGCATATTGAATTTCTGTCATTACACACTGAACGACGACGCCCTGTCGGACAGTATTGATTTCTTCGAGCAGCGCGGTATCGGTATCATCAACGCCTCACCGCTGTCAATGGGTCTGCTTTCGCAGCGCGGTGTGCCCTCGTGGCATCCTGCCCCGAAAACATTGGTGGATGCCTGCCAGCGTGCCGCAGAGCATTGCAGCAAGAAGGGATATCCTATCGAACAGCTCGCTGTGCAATACTCCGTGAGCAATCCGCGCATCGCTTCCACGCTGTTCTCGTCGGCCAATCCCGATAATGTGCGTCGCAATATACAGTGGGCAAACGAAGAACCGGACTGGCAGCTCGTGCGCGAAGTGCAGGAGATAATAGGCGACCAGAAGCGTGTGACGTGGGCAAATTCGTGAATTAGTTGACAAGTTGTTAGTTGACGAGTTGACAAGTTGTTAGTAATATGGTAATTGTTGATGCACATTCGCACCTGTGGCTCAGGCAGGATACACAGATAGACGGCAAACGCATTTTGTCGCTGGAGAACGGACGTAGCATATTCTTCGACGAAGAAGTGCAAATGTTGCCGCCGTTTATGATAGACGGCAGGAATACAGCGGAAGTGTTCCTCTCCAATATGAACTATGCGCAGGTAGGAGCCGCAGTGGTGGTGCAGGAACTGATAGACGGCAATCAGAACGAATACCTTGCAGAGGTGCAGCGCAAATATCCGGAGCGCTTCTTCTGTATGGGTATGGCTTGGAACGAAGACGAGGCGAAGACGGTGGCCGAGATGGGGCTGAAAGGTATCGCGTTTCCCGGACACCGTATGAAACAGCCTCTCACGGAACTGATGCCCGTATTCCGTCTGATGGAGCAACGCGGAATGGTGCTGTCGATGTGTCTGGCAGACGATGAGCGGCAGATAGGAGAGATGCGCGAGGTGATACAGGAGTGCCCGGAACTGCGTGTGGCAATCGGTCATTTCGGAATGCCGACAACGGACTCCTTCTGCAGTCAGGTGATGCTGGCCCGTGAAGGAAGGAATGTGATGGTGGAGTCGGGCGGTATAACGTGGCTTTACAATGCGGAATTCTATCCTTATCCTACAGCTGTCCGTCGTATCTGCGAGGCAAAGGACTGGGTGGGCATCGAACATCTGATGTGGGGCTCGGACTATCCGCGCACCATTACGGCAATCACCTATCGCATGTCATACGACTTTGTGACTAAGAGCAAGGAACTGAGCGATGAAGAAAAACGGCTCTTCCTTGGCGAGAATGCATTTCGCTTCTACGGTTTTGAGAATCTTCCGAATTTACCTTATATAAAAAATATGTCAGAATGAAAGCAATACAGATAACACACAATCAGGAACTGAATATCATTGATGTGGAGATGCCGCAGTCGCCGCTTGCCGGGGAAGTGCTCCTGAAACTCTGCTACGTGGGTTTTTGCGGTAGCGACATCAATACATTCATGGGACGCAATACGATGGCTTTGAATCCTGTTATACCGGGCCATGAAATAGGTGCCGTAATAGAAGCTGTTGGAAGCGGCGTGCCCGAGACGTTGAAACCCGGTATGGTGGTGACGTGCAATCCCTATACCAACTGCGGAAAGTGTGCGTCCTGCAGAAATATGCGTGTGAATGCGTGTGAACACAACGAGACGCTCGGTGTGCAGCGCAATGGAGCGATGAAGGAGTATATCGTACTGCCGTGGGAGAAGGTGATTCCGGCCGGCAGTCTCTCGCCGCGCACCACTGCGCTGGTGGAACCCATGTCTGTAGGATTTCATGCGGTGAGTCGCGCACAGGTGACGGATATCGATGTGGTGATGGTGATAGGTTGCGGAATGGTGGGCATGGGTGCTATTGTACGTTCTGCCATGCGAGGAGCAACGGTGATTGCTGCGGACATCGATGACGAGAAACTGGCTCTTGCCAAGAAGATGGGAGCCGCCTACACCGTAAACACTCTTGCGGAGGATGTTCATCAGCGTTTGCAGGAGATTACTGGCGGTTTCGGTCCGGATGTGGTGATAGAGGCAGTGGGCAGTGTGCCTACCTATCAGATGGCAATCAACGAGGTGGCATTCACGGGTCGTGTGGCTTGTATCGGATATGCCAAGTCGGAGGTTTCGTTCCAGACGAAATATTTCGTGCAGAAGGAACTCGATATACGCGGTTCGCGCAACGCACAACCCAGTGATTTTCGCGCAGTGATAAATTATCTTGAGCGCGGCACATGTCCCGTGGACTCCCTGATAACTAAGGAAATATGTCCGGAAGAAGCTCTGGAGACAATGCGCTGGTGGAGCGAGAATCCCGGCAAGGTGTTCCGTATTCTTGTTAAGTTCTGATGCTATGGAAGGTTACGTTCAGACTATTTCGAATGGCAGGATAAAACGTTATGTGCAGTATCTGGAAATCAGCAGTGACCCGGAACTGATAGAACTCTATCGCAAATATCATTCAGAGGCCCATCACTGGAAGGAGATACGCGAGGGAATACGGCAGGTGGGTATTCTCGAAATGGAGATATATCTCATCGGAAATCATCTCACCATGATAGTTGATGCTCCGGCAGACTTTGATTGGGAGAAGTCGATGAGCCGTCTTGCCACATTGCCTCGTCAGGCGGAGTGGGAGGCTTTCGTGTCGAAGTTCCAAGGCTGTGATGCCGATGCGAAGAGTACGGATAAGTGGTATCCGATGGAGCGTATTTTCCGGTTGTACGACTGAGCGCGGGAACTCTTCTGAGGGGCATATCTTTTCTGCCAAAATGGCGTAAAGAATGACTTTTTGTACGTATTTCGGCTTTTAGCACGGAGTTTGCGTAGTGGTGGTGTGAAAACAAAAACCAATAAAAACCACTACTACTATGATGACAGCAAACAATAATCAACAGCAGGAGCAGAAAGCTCTTGAACTGTATGCACGCAACCTTGTGGAGGAGGCTCGTAAGGGTAAGCTCGATCCCGTGATAGGTCGTGACGAGGAGATACGTCGCGTGCTTCAGATACTTTCCCGACGCACGAAGAACAACCCCGTGCTTATCGGTGAACCGGGTACTGGTAAGACCGCCATTGTGGAAGGTCTTGCGCACCGTATCTTGCGTGGTGATGTGCCGGAGAATCTGAAAAACAAACAACTGTACAGTCTTGACATGGGTGCTCTGATTGCCGGTGCGAAATACCAGGGAGAATTTGAGGAGCGCCTGAAGAAGGTGGTGAAGGAGGTAGTCGAGTCGGAGGGTAATATCATCCTCTTCATCGATGAGATTCACACTCTTGTGGGCGCAGGACAGACGCAGGGCGCAATGGATGCAGCAAACATTCTGAAGCCCGCTCTTGCGCGTGGTGAGTTGCGCTCTATCGGTGCCACTACGCTGGACGAATACCAGAAGTATTTTGAAAAGGATAAGGCTCTTGAGCGACGTTTCCAGACCGTCCTCGTGGACGAGCCCGATACGATGGCTTCCATCAGTATCCTGCGTGGCTTGAAAGAACGCTATGAGCAGCATCACAGAGTGCGTATTCAGGATGATGCCATCATTGCTGCCGTGTCGCTATCTCACCGTTATATCACGGAACGTTTCCTGCCCGATAAAGCTATCGACCTGATGGATGAGGCTGCTGCCAAGCTGCGTATGGAGCGCGACAGCGTACCCGAAGCATTGGACGAACTTACGCGTCGTTTGCGCCAACTTGAAATCGAACGCGAGGCAATCAAACGCGAGAAGGATGAGGTGAAACTCAAGAAACTGGAGGCCGACATAGATGCTCTCAAGCGCGAAGAAGGCAAGATGCGTCAGCAATGGGAGGAAGAGAAGAAAGAGGCCAATCGTGTGCAGACCATAAAAGACCAGATGGCATCGCTCAAACAGGAAGCAGAACAGCGTGAACGCGAGGGCGACTATGCACGTGTGGCAGAGATACGTTATTCAAAACTGCCGTCTCTTGAAAAGGAAATGCAGCGCGCACAGAATGCCGCACCGGCTGGTTCTGCGCTTCTCAAGGAGGAGGTGACTCCCGATGACATTGCAGATGTCGTAAGTCGCTGGACCGGTATCCCTGTGTCGAAGATGATGCAATCGGAACGCGAAAAACTCCTTACACTTGAAGACGAACTTCATAAGAGAGTCATTGGTCAGGAAGAAGCTATACATGCTGTGGCTGATGCCGTGAGAAGGAGCAGGGCAGGATTGCAGGATCCGAAGCGTCCTATCGGCAGTTTCATCTTCCTGGGTACTACCGGTGTGGGTAAGACCGAACTGGCACGTGCTCTTGCCGAGACACTGTTCGATGATGAGAGTATGATGACACGTATCGATATGTCGGAGTATCAGGAGAAGTTCTCTGTATCCCGACTCATTGGCGCCCCTCCAGGATATGTCGGCTACGATGAGGGCGGTCAGTTGACAGAGGCCGTCAGACGTAAACCATATTCTGTTGTCTTGTTCGATGAGATAGAGAAGGCTCATCCCGATGTCTTCAATACTCTTCTGCAAGTGCTGGACGACGGACGTCTGACTGATTCCAAGGGACGTACGGTCAACTTCAAGAACACTCTTATCATCATGACGTCCAACTACACTCGTGAGCAACTCTTCCAGACTGTGCGTCCGGAGTTCCTCAACCGTGTGGATGATATCATCACATTTGAGTCGCTCTCAAAGGAACAGGTGAAAGCTATCGTCAATCTGCAGCTCGACACACTCAAGCGTCGTCTCTCGGAGAGCCAGATTTCTGTGGAGGTGCCCGACGATGTTGTCAACTTCCTTGCAGAGAAAGGTTACGACCCAAGTTTCGGAGCCCGTCCTGTGAAGCGTGCTTTGCAGCACTATCTGCTCAACGACCTGTCCAAGTCCCTGCTTTCAGGTGAGGTGGACAAGACGCGCCCGATAAAGATAAAAGTTGCTTCCGAAGAGTCGCTGGCTTTCAGCAACTAACGGATAAACAGCATCTCGCGATACTTGGGCAGAGGCCACAATTCGTCGTCAACAATCAGCTCTAGCTTATCCACGTGCTTACGTATGTCCTCGATGAGAGGTGCTACGTTGTCGTGGTAAGCTATTGCTTTTTCTCTCACGTCATCCAGTCTGTTGGCCACCTTACGTGCATCGATAAGTCGTTGCACGTTTTCTGTGATATATGCAGAGTGTTCCGAGATGTCCTTGATGAGCAGGATGTTGTTGCTGCTGAGAGCTTTGGCTTCCGTGCCGGAGAAGACACTTGCCACGCGACTCACATTCTCTATGAGCTGGCTCTGATAGCGGGTTGCCACGGGGATGATGTGGTTGAGACAGAGGTCACCGAAGATACGTGCTTCAATCTGTATCTTCTTGATGTAGGTCTCAAGTTTGATTTCCGTGCGGGCACGCAGTTCGCCTTCAGTCATCACTTTCTGGCTTTGGAACATCGTTACGGTCTCTTTGTCCAGATAATGGTCGAGCATGAGAGGGGCAGATGTCTCAGTGTCGAGTCCGCGTCGTTTTGCTTCTTCTTTCCATTCGTCGGAATAACCGTTACCGTCGAAGCGCACAGGTTTGCACGTCTTGATATCGTCGCGCAGCACACAGATGATAGCTTTCGTCATCTCCATACCTGAAGCGATGAGTTTGTCGACACGTGTACGGAAACTGGTGAGTGCTTCCGCCATTGCAGTGTTGAGTACAATCATTGCTGCGGCACAGTTGGCCTGGCTTCCCACAGCGCGGAACTCAAAGCGGTTGCCCGTGAAGGCAAACGGCGACGTGCGATTACGATCGGTGTTGTCGCGTGAGAGTTGCGGTATCTGCGGGATATCGAGCAGGATGGCCTGTTTGCCGGAAAGGTTGAAGATAGTGTTGTCGTCACTCTCTTCCAGGCGATTGAGCACTTCTGTGAGTTGTGCGCCAAGGAATGCGGAAACGATAGCTGGCGGTGCCTCGTGGCCTCCCAGACGATGTGCATTCGTGGCCGAAATGATGGATGCTTTCAGCAGTCCGTTGTGACGATAAACGGCCATCAGAGTCTCTACAACGAAAGTGATGAAACGCAGATTGTCCATCGGTGTCTTGCCGGGACCGTGCAACAGTATTCCTGTGTCGGTGGCCAGACTCCAGTTGTTGTGCTTACCGGATCCGTTGATTCCCTTGAAGGGTTTTTCGTGCAACAGACAACGGAAACCGTGCTTGCGTGCCACCTTCTGCATCAGACTCATCAGCAGCATGTTGTGGTCTACGGCAAGATTCGTCTCCTCGAAGATGGGAGCCAGTTCAAACTGATTGGGGGCCACCTCGTTGTGACGGGTCTTGCAGGGAATGCCGAGTTCCAGGGCTTGTATCTCAAGATCTTTCATGAAGGCTGCCACCCGTTCGGGAATTGCTCCGAAGTAGTGGTCGTCCATCTGCTGGTCTTTGGCGCTGGAGTGTCCCATCAGTGTGCGTCCGGTGAGCAGCATATCGGGACGTGCTCCATAGAGATCGGCATCCATGAGGAAGTATTCCTGTTCCCAACCGAGATTGGAAACAACCTTGTTCACTTTGGGGTAGAAGTAGCGTGCCACTTGTGTGGCGGCTTTGTCAACAGCCTTGAGAGCCTTCTTCAACGGAGCCTTGTAATCAAGCGCTTCACCTGTGTATGAGATAAATACGGTGGGTATCATCAGTGTGTCGCCCATAACAAAGACGGGTGAGGCAGGATCCCATGCCGAATATCCGCGTGCCTCGAAGGTGGAGCGTATACCTCCGGAAGGGAATGATGAGGCATCCGGTTCCTGCTGCACAAGCTGCTTGCCGGTGAACTCCTCTACGAGTCCTCCCTTGCCGTCGTGCTCTACGAAACCGTCGTGCTTTTCCGCAGTTCCTTCTGTGAGAGGCTGGAACCAGTGTGTGCAATGCGTCACTCCAAGTTCCATCGCCCACTTCTTCATACCGGCTGCTACGGCATCGGCTGTGTCAAGATCGAGTGTGGCACCGTTGTCGATGACGTCACACATCTTCTTATACACCTTTGCAGGCAGATAACGATACATCTTCTCTTTGTTGAAGACATACTTGGCAAAAAACTCGCTCGGGCGTTCTGCGCGATTGGGTATATCAATTGCCTTCTTTCTGAATGCCTCTCCCACGATGCGGAAACGGATGCTACTGGACATATATGCTGTTTTTTTATTATACGATTATATTGTTTGTTCTTCTTTAGTCGATGAAACGTTTTGTGAGCCCGTCAAACGCTTCTATTCTTCTGTCTCTCAGGAACGGCCACCAACGGCGCACCTGCTCGCTGCGTGCCATATCTACATCTGCCACGACAGCCGCTTCTTCTTCCTGAGGTGCTTCATAAACGATTTCTCCCTGCGGACCGGCAACGAAACTGGTACCCCAGAATTGTATTCCTTTTGTCTGTCCGGACGGGTCGGGTTCGTGTCCGCAGCGGTTTACTGCTATCACGGGCAGTCCGTTAGCTACGGCATGCCCTCTCTGCACGGTTTGCCATGCGATGCGCTGGCGTTCCTGTTCTTCGGGTGTGTCGCTGCTTTCGTAACCGATGGCTGTCGGGTATATGAGTATTTCGGCACCGTGCAGCGCCATAAGTCTTGCTCCTTCAGGATACCATTGATCCCAGCACACCTGTACGCCCAGCATTCCCACTGATGTCTTGATGGGCCAGAATCCCTGGTCACCGGGAGTGAAGTAGAACTTCTCGTAGTAAGCCGGGTCGTCCGGAATGTGCATCTTTCGGTATTTTCCCGCAATGCTGCCGTCGCGTTCGAAGACCACAGCCGTGTTGTGATACAATCCCGCTGCTCTGCGCTCGAAGAGCGATGTGACGAGCACGATACCGTTTCGTTTAGCTATTTCTCCGTAGAATTCTGTCGAAGGCCCGGGTATGGGTTCTGCAAGTGCACACATATCCACCGACTCCGTCTGGCAGAAATAGAGTGTGTTGTGCAGTTCCTGCAGCACTACGAGTTCTGCGCCCTTTCGGCTGACTTCGTCAATACGCTCTGCGAGTTTGCGTTTATTGGCTTCGCTGTCAGCGCAGCATTTGATTTGTATGATACCGACTTTCATTCTGCTTCCTTTTTTATGAGTGGAAACTGCATGGTGCAGCAATGCAGGCTGCCGTTCTGTGTGAGCAGTATGCGGCAGTTGATGCCCACGATTTCTCTTTCCGGGAAAACACTCTGCAGAGTCTTCCGAGCTCTTTCGTTGTCGTCCCCGTTTTCATAGAAGGGCACCAGCACGGCACCGTTCATGATGAGGAAATTGACGTGATAGGGTGGTAGCGGCACAAGAGTATAGGGCTTGCCCTCCATCGTACGCAGAGCTTTCAGTTCCGTTAGAAGGGCTTCGTCGCCCTCTCCGTAGACGATTACGTCATTGGGAGCAAAACGTGCCAGCGTGTCGATGTGACCGTCCGTGTCGTCATGTTCCAGTCCGCCGTTCTCCAGCCATAGGATTCGTTTGGCTCCAAGACTGTTGATAAATACGCTTTCGATATCTTCTCCGGCTTTGCGTCTGTTGGGGTTTTTGTTGCATCTCACGGTGGTGAGTATGGTGCCCCGACCGTCCGATTCGATGCTGCCGCCTTCCAGTTCTACGTCCAGATGGTCTTCGTATATGCCGTCTACGGCCCATTGTATATGGGTGTTGATGGCGTTGTCGAGCTCTGCCTCAAACTTGCCTCCCCATGCGTTGAAACGGAAGTCCAGCAATCGTCTCTCGCCGTCTTCCTCCACGGAGATGAAGGCGTGGTCGCGCGCCCATGTGTCGTTCGTCGGACACATTATTATCTTTGCTTCGATGCCGTTCAGCAGGTTTCGCACGTGTTCCGGTTCGGGAGTGACAATCCACAGCGTCTCACGTTTTGCAATCTCGCTGGCGATGTTCACATAACATTTTTCCACGTCCTCCAGAGAGTCGCACCAGTCGGTTCCTTCATGTGGCCATGTAAGGAGTACGGCTTCTTGTGGTTCCCATTCTGCTGGCAGTCGTCTCATGTCGCTATACGTTTAAATATATGTGCGCGTGCGCCCGAAATATGGTGCAAAAGTAGTCAAAAAATCGCAAATAAGGGAAAAAAGCGCCCGACGATGCTCCACAACACTTAATTTTTTTGTACTTTTGTGGCCGAAAACAGATATATCACGTGAGTGTGAAAGTCAGGGAAGTAATCGATGCCCTTGAACATTTCGCGCCTCTGCCCCTGCAAGAGAGCTATGATAATGCTGGACTTCAGTGCGGATTGACAGAGACGGAGGTTTCAGGGGCCTTATTGTGTTTGGACGTCACGGAAGACGTGCTTCACGAGGCTGTGGATTTGGGTTGCAACATGATTGTGTCTCATCATCCTCTGCTCTTCCGTGCTCTCAAGTGTGTTTCCGATGCCACTGATGTGGAGCGTTGCCTTCGTCTGGCCATCCAGAACGACATTGCCATCTATGCCGCCCACACCAATCTCGACAATGCAGAGGACGGTGTGAACTACATGATAGCAGAGAAACTGGGGCTCATCGATGTCGTTCCCATGCAGGGCGGAGGAGTGTTGGGCTATCTTCCTGTGGAGGAGCAGGCCGAGTTTTTCCTGGAGCGTGTCAAGGAAACCTTCCGTTGCTCGTGTCTGATGCACAACGAGATGCTTTCCCGTCCGATAGGCAGTGTGGCCATATGTGGAGGTGCCGGAGATTTCGCGATAGACGAGGCCGTACGTCAGGAGGCTGACGCATTCCTCACGGGTGAGATGCATTATCATCGTTATTTCGGTTATGATGATAAGATACAGATTGCCGTCCTGGGTCACTACGAGAGCGAGCAATACACCGTCGAACTCCTGCAGCGCGTTCTTGAGGAGCGCCTGCCCGAGCTTTCACTCTATATGACAGAAATAAATACAAACCCTATAAAATATCTGATTTAGAATGGCAAGAGACAACAAGAAAAATGTCGCTGACCTCAAGGTGGAGGAGAAGCTGAAGAATCTGTATAAGCTGCAGACGCTTCTCTCGGAGATTGACAAGATACGTACCATCCGCGGCGAACTGCCCGAGGAGGTGCGCGACCTCGAGGATGAAATCGAGGGCCTCACCACCCGTATCGAGAACATCAACAACGACATCATCACGCTGAAGAAGGAAGTGAGCGAGCGCCAGGCAAACATCAAGGAGAACGAGATGAATATCGAGCGCTTCAAGACGCAGATTGACAACGTGCGCAACAACCGCGAGTACGACAACCTCTCCAAGCAGATTGAGTATGCCGAGCTCGACATTCAGCTCAACGAGAAGAAAATCAACGAGGCCAAGGAGCGTATCAAGGCCAAGGAGGAAGAGGCTCTGCGCAACAACACCCTCGTGAACGACCGCCGTGCAGACCTTGACGCCAAGCGTGTGGAGCTGGAGGAGGTTACCAAGGAGACCCGCGAGGAGGAAGAGAAGCTCAAGGAGCAGGCTCAGGCTACGGAGCTCACCATCGAGACGCGTCTGCTGACAGCATTCAAGCGCATCCGTAAGAACTGCCGCAACGGTCTCGGCGTGGTCTATGTGCAGCGTGATGCCTGCGGTGGCTGCTTCAACAAGATTCCGCCCCAGCGTCAGCTTGATATCCGCATGCGCAAGAAGATTATCGTGTGCGAATACTGCGGCCGTATCATGATTGATCCCGAACTGGCAGGTGTACAGGTGACCGTCGCAACGGACGACAAGCCGAAACGCCGCCGTTCTGTGCGCAAGACAGACGAGTAGGGCATATCCCCCTTACAAATCGTTATATTTCGGCACGCTCCTCCTGATGTGGGGCGTGTCGTTTTCGTCTATCTCCACGCTCCAGTGCTCCATACCGTTGCTGATGAACAGACGGGGCACACGCAGCACCATATTATACCGTATAGCCTGGTCGAGCACGCGCTCCGTCAGCGGTACGTACGGCGCCTTGTATTCGATGATGATGGCGGGACGTCCTTCCGTGTCGTAGAAGATGCTGTCGCAGCGTCTGCGCATACCGTTCTGCTCTATTGCTATCTCGTTGCCCAGCCGTGCTGCGGGATAGCCCAGTTCGCCCGTCATCCAGTGGCAGAACGTCTGTCGCACCCATTCCTCGGGAGTGAATTTCACCCACTTTCCTCTCAGCGTGTCCCACACCTTCACGACGCCGCGCTGTTTCGTCAGCGTGAGCTTCGCAGGTGGCATATTGAGTGTGTGCTTCACAGCGTCTGTCTTGTGTTTGTTCGCAAAAGTATGAAAAAACCTTGAAAGAACGAAAAAAACTTCCGTCCTTTGCGCCCTATCCTTTGCTCTTTTTTGTATTTTTGCAATTGAATATGGCTCAGAGTCGCGTCACAGGACCTGCCGTTGAGGATATCATGCGTGATGTCAGGAGCGGTGTCGTTGCCCCCATCTATTTGCTGGAGGGCGAAGAACCGTTCTTCATCGACCGTCTTTCTTCTTTCCTCTTCGACACGTTGGCTCCCGAGGGACAGCGCGACTTCGACGCTGAGATATTCTACGGTCTGGAGTCGGATGCCAAGCGCATTGCCGATTCGTGCCGTCAGTTCCCCGTCATGGGCGGACGCCGTGTAGTTCTGGTACGCGAGGCGCAGCAGATGCGCGGCAATCTGGACGCTCTGGAGGCCTACGCCAAGAATCCTTCGCCCACCACCGTGCTCATCCTCTGTCACAAGGGCGGGGTGATGGACAGCCGCAAGTCGGCTTCCAAAGCTGTTGCCAAGGCAGGCGTTGTCTTTGAGAGCAAACGCATCTACGACACGTCGATGCCCGGGTTTGTCACTCGCACGGCAAAGGAGAAGGGTGCCGACATAGAGACGAAGGCTGTGGAGATGCTCGTGGAGTTTGTGGGGCTCGACCTCGCCCGCATGGACAGCGAGATAAGCAAGCTCTGCAATGCCCTCCCGCAGGGCGAGCGACGCATCACTGCGATGATGGTGGAGGAGCAAACCGGCCTTTCGCGTGAGTATAATAATTACGAACTGGTGTCCGCGCTTGCACGCAGGAACAAAGCTCAGGCGCTGAAAATCGTAAAATATTTTAACAGCAATCCCCGTTCTTTTGCTATTTCGCCCACGCTTTCCGTTCTCTACGGTTTCTATTCCGATCTGATGCTCACGTTCTACGCTCCCGACAAGACGGAGAAGGGTGTGGCCGCGTGGCTCGGACAGCCCGACTGGAAGGTGCGCAAGGACATCGTGCCGGGCATGAAAACGTATCCTGCAAAAAAGGTGTTGAACATTTTGCATGAGATACGCCAAACGGACGGTAAGTCGAAGGGGGTGGGAGGCTGCAGAATGGCTCCCGGCGACCTTCTTCTGGAGCTCGTTTTGTTCATTCTGCAATAGTTTTCACTCTATCTCGACGTTTTTTCCAAACACAAATTTTGTGGCCTAACCCCTAAGAATAGAGGGCTTTTTGCCGTTTTCTCCCTTCGTGAGAATTGCGTGGACGGGAGAGTTTTGTCAGTGATTCGAACCCAAATAGAGCACGAAAATTTGAGATTTTTACGTTTACAAACCTAAACGGGCGCTTCACATTTACAAACGCAAAAGAAAGCACTCCCGGTCACAAAATTGAATATTTAAATTTTTAAACCGGAGCGAGGAGAGGGCCGGTATAGATGTAAATGTTAAATCACATCTTGATAGCCTGTTTTTGCCCCGCATAAATAGCACGACATCTTTTGTGTGGTTTATTTGCACTAAATCAATAAGATAGTACATTCGTATTAAGCCAAAGGAGTCTTAAGAAAGTGTTAATATGGGCGAATAATCTTTCAAAGCGGCAAAAAGTGCCTGTTTTCGGCCGTTTTTACGTATATAACTATCGGTCTATATGATTTTTATGCATTTTTAAGTGAACAGTCAACTTGAAGTGCGGATGTTAAAATACAGATATGTAAACGCTGTGAACGGCACCCTGATGATTACAGATATAAATCTGAGGATGTGAATAAAATTTATTGATGCCGAATTTAAATTTTCGTTCCCGAATTGTTGCTTGTTTGGATTATTTTTCGTACCTTTGCCTCCGAAAATTTACTCGTCGCCTCTTTCGGGGTGCATCGTTTTTTTTTGATTATGAAAGACCGCATCAAACTCATCATGGAGCAGCAAGGTTGCACTCAGGTGGACTTTGCTCACAGGATAGGTATCGCTCCCGCCACCCTCTCCGGCATCTTCAACGGGCGCACCCAGCCCACCTTGGCCACCGCGAGTGCCATCCACGAGTGCTTCCCGGAGATCAGTCTCAACTGGCTCATGTTCGGCGAGGGTGAGATGAAGCTGTCCTCCACCTCTGATAATGCGCTCGCGCGCGCGGATGCGCGTCCGCAAGATGGCGACGATGCGGGGGTCTTCGGCGACCTCTTCAGCCAGATGTCTGCGCAGCCTTCCGGCCCCTCCTCGCAGGGTGCCAGGAGCAAGATGCACAGTCAGGCGCAGGAGTCGGTAAAAAATGTTGACAAAAAAGAGCGCAGGATTTCGGAGATTCGGGTGTTCTTTGACGACGGCACCTACGAGATTTACCAGACTTTCAAATCCTAGGCCTCAATACTTCGTATTTTCATCTTTGATGTCTTTTTCCCGTCTCTGACGGCATATTTGCGCTGTAAGAGTACGAAAAAAGGGCTGAAATTGCCGTATTTTGAAAAAAATCACGACCTTTGCAGCCGTAAACGTTAATTATGTTTAAATGAAAATGAAAAAGATACTTCTGTTGCTCGTTGCCGTGCTGATAAGTTTTGCCGTGAGTGCCAATCCCGACAGCACGCAAGTCAGGAGAAAGCGTGTGGGCGTCGTGCTCAGCGGCGGCGGTGCCAAGGGAATGGCGCACATCGGTGTGCTCAAGGTGCTGGAGAAGGCCGGCATCCCCGTGGACGTCATCACCGGTACGTCTATGGGCAGCATCATCGGCGGTCTCTACGCCATCGGATACAACGCCGATGCGCTCGATTCGCTGGTGCTCAGGCAGGACTGGGGCTATGTCATCACCGACAAGGAAAATCTGCGCAACCAGAGTCTCGACGACCGCAGCAAGAGCAACACATACCTCTTCTCGACGGGTTTTGCCTTTGGCAAGCACGACAAGAACGCTGGCGGACTGGTGAAGGGTAAGAACCTGGCCGAACTGTTCCAGCGCGTCTGCATGGGCTACAACGACTCCCTCGACTTCAACAAGGACCTTTGCATCCCCTTTGCTTGCGTGGCCACCAACATCGTGGACAACAGCGAGGTGGACTTCCACAGCGGACGTCTCTGGCAGTGTATGCGTGCCTCAATGGCCATTCCCGCTGTGTTCTCGCCCGTGAGAATGGGCGACATGGTGCTGGTGGACGGCGGCCTGAAGAACAACTATCCCGCCGACCTCGCCCGCGAGATGGGTGCCGAGGTCATCATCGGTGTCACCGTGCAGGGCGATGCCAAGACCGCAGAAGACCTGACCGGCACGTTGAGCGTCATCGGACAGATTGTCGATGTGAACTGTAAGAACAAGGTGGAGGAGAACCTCGCCATCACCGACCTCCATATGAGGGTCGACGTGAGGGGCTACAGCACGGGCAGTTTCACCACGGAAGCCATTGATTCGCTCATCCGTCGCGGTGAGCGGGCCGGCAACGAAAACTGGGATGCTATCATCGCCCTGAAGAAGAAGATAGGCATCGACGACAGTTTCCGCCCCGTCATCCATCAGCCGCTGCGCCCCAAGGTGCTCACGGAGAAGCAATACGTCAAGAGCTACGACTTCGGCAATCTGACGAAGCACGACGAGCGCTTCCTGCGCCGCAAATTCAATCTGGACAAGAACGACAGCATCGACGCCACCACCGTGCAGCTCATCACGACGAGCCTGCGCATGGATCTCTTCTATCAGAGTGCTGAGTGTGACGTGATCCCCGAGAGCGACGGCGTGCGCGTGCACCTTTCGGTGGGCAACCGCAAGTCGATGATGCTCCACATAGGTGCCCGCTACGACCAGGAGGAGCACGCTGCCCTGCAGTTGGGCGCCACCGTGCCTCTGAGGACCTCCATTCCTGTGAACACGGAGCTCACCGTGCGTCTGGGCAAGCGTATCTTTGCGCGGGGAGATTTCACTGTGCATCCCGCCTTCTTCACGCGTCCCAAGCTCAGCTACACCTTCCGCCACTACGATGTGGACGTCTTCAAGAATGGTGACCTCGATTTCGACGTGCGCTACAACCAGTCGCAGGCCGAATTCACGCCCTTCAACTTCGACCTGCGCAATTTCAACGTGCAGGTGGGTTTGCGCTGGGACTACGTGCACTATCTCGACAAGCTCGGTTCCGACCATGCCGTGCGTCTGACGCTGCCCAACCAGCATTTCGTCAGCTATCGCACCCGTGTCAACTACAACAGCGAGGACCATTGGTATTTCCCCACGCAGGGCGCACGCTTCAAGGCTGAATACGCCTATGTCACCAACGATTTCACGCAGCTCGACGTGCTCGACGACTTCGGCAACAAGGTGGGGAAGACCTCCGGTATGCACGAGGTTAGCGCCGACTGGCGTATGTCGTTCACCATCGGTAAGCGTTTCACGCTGCAGCCCATGTTCTACGGCCGTCTGCTCTTCGGCGACGAGGTGCCCACCATCTTCGGCAACACTGTCGGAGGCAGCTGGTTCGGTCACTACATCGAGCAGCAGATGCCCTTTGCCGGCATAGGCAATATGGAGTTCGTCAAGCAGCATTTCGTGGCTGCACAGCTGCAGGCCCAGGAGCGCATCGGCAAGAATCACTACATCATCGTGCGCGCGGCCGTCGGTGCCCATTCGGGAAAGCTGGGTCAGATTTTCGACAACAGGGCCCTCATCGGCGGTCAGATTGCCTACTACTACAACACCATGTTCGGTCCCCTCGGTGCGGCTTTCGGCTACAGCAACCACACCAAGAAGCTGGACTTCTTCCTCAACCTCGGACATGAGTTCTAGGCCTTGCTAACTTAAACGCCTTGCACCCGTGAGACGCCAGATACTCCTGTTTTCGGCCATCCTCCTCGCCGTCCTCTGCGGCGTGTATGTGCTGTGTCGCGGCGGCAATGCGCCATTCCAGGCGGCTCCCGGGGCAGAATGTATCCCGCAGGAGCCCGACTACCGCGACTCCGTGATGTGGATCCTTGCCGACGGAGACACAGCGGGCACGGGAGCCGACATCTTCTATGTCGTGTCCACGTGGGAGGAGGACTGGACCACCGCCGACGGTGCCCTCTGTCACTATGCCGACGTCTGGAATCCCGTGCATCGCGAGCGTATGTCCCGTGAGATGCTCCGCGTTGCGGCCTATATGGCTCCCGGCAACCGTTTCTATGCGCCCTTCTACCGTCACACCACCATGGAGACGTGGCTGACGCAGAGCGAGGACACCATCTTTCGCCGCACTCGTGTGCCCATGGGTGATGTGTGCGCAGCTTTCGACCTCTTCCAGAGCCGTCGCGACAGGAGCCGTCCTCTCATCATTGCGGGTTTCAGTCAGGGCGGCAAGGCTGTGGTGGAGCTGCTCAAGCATATCGGCGACGACACCTATGCGCAGTTGGCTGCCGCTTATGTGCTGGGCTATAAGGTGACGCCTGCGGACACTGCCGTGTGCCGCCGCATCCGTCCTGCCCTGTCTGCTGACGATACGGGTGTCACTGTCTGCTACAATACGGTGAAGGATGTGAAGTATGTCCAGCCTGTCATTGCCTCTTCGTGCATTGCCATCAACCCTGTGAACTGGCGCACCGATGCCACTCCCGCCACGCTCCACGACACTGTCACCGTCACTCTCTCGCCCGAGTATCATGTCCTTGTGGTGAGCGGCTACAGCGGTTCGGAGTACAGGCCTTACAGGAATTTCCTCAATGTGGGCGACATCCACAGCTGCGAGCCCTGGCTCTATAGCGAGTGTCTGCAGCGCAACATTGCTCTCCGCACCTCCTCCTGGCGCTCTCGGCCACGCTGATGCATGTCTGAGAACAGTCTGAGAACAGTCTGAGGAGTTTGACGGCGCCTTCGGAATACTCCGATTTTTTAGAGGGGGCGCCTCAAATTTCCATGTTTTCTGATGCAAAAGTGCCATACGAGCATCACAATATAGCTTATTACGACAAATTCGTGAATTTTTCCGAAGTACAAAAGTTTGCGAAAACGCAGGTAAAAGTACCGAAAATAGCATTTCTCACTCGTTTTTGAGGCGAAAAACGGCCTTTTTGAGACTGTATTTGTCACGATTTTAGATTTGAAGCCTAATAGCTCCACTTTTGTCTGCCGCCTAACTTATTGTATATTTGCTTTTTAGGTGAGATGACTATTTGTCTGTGGTTACAGTTACTGTTATTACAGTTTATTTTTAAGGGGTATCACTTTTCTTTATTATGTGCAGCAGCTGGCCTGGAATGTATTTGCCGAGACGGACAAAGTGGCCACAGAACAGGATTTCAATCATGGCGTGGACGCACTGCTGGCGCAATGCTCGGCACTTTTCGAAGAGCAACTGAAAGGGCTCACCGGCTATCAGATGAATTTTCTGCGTGCCTTGTGTGAGGGTGTGAATACGGATTTCGGCAGTAAAGCCATACTTGAAAGATACAATCTCGGCAGCAAGTCGAACATCTCGCGTATCAAGACGACATTGCAAGCAAAGGAGATGATAGATTATGATGCGGAGGGTGTTTATCTGGAGGACCCGGTATTCAAGATATGGTTCAAACGAAACGTGAATTATTGACAATTAGTTTACCATTTACTGATTAAAGAAGACAAGGGACTAAGGTCTAAAGACTAAAATGTAAGTTTGGGAAACTATTTGCCACCTTTCCTCTGATAGAAGGAGAGAAAGAAGGATGAGGGCTGATGGATGAGGGGAAGCACACAAAAACGATGTCGCGGATATCGCGAGAAAAACAAACAGAGCTGCAACATTCCGTTGCAGCTCTGCTGTCTTATAGGAAGAGTGGGGGAGAATTACTCGCCCTTCTTCATCTTAGCCTTCAACTCAGCCAGAGCGTCGATGTCACCGAGAGTGGTGGCAGCAGCCTGATTCTGAATGGTGGGAGTCTCGTCCTTCTTGCTGTTCTTCTTGGCAGCAGAAGCGGCAGCCTTCTTCTCAGCACGGGCAGCATCCTCGAAGATGCGGCTGTGAGAGACGATGATGCGGCGGCTCTCCTTGTTGAACTCAATCACCTTGAACTGGAGCTTCTCACCGGCCTTGGCCTGAGTGCCGTCCTCCTTCTGCAGGTGCTTGGGAGTGGCAAAGCCCTCAACGCCGTACTCGAGCTGTACAACAGCGCCCTTGTCCATCAGTTCGGTGATGGTACCCTCGTGGATGCTGTCAACGGTGAATACTGTCTCGAAGACATCCCAGGGGTTCTCCTCCAGCTGCTTGTGACCCAGAGAGAGACGACGGTTGGTCTTGTCGATTTCCAGCACGCAAACCTCGAGCTCTGCGCCCACCTTGGTGAATTCGCTGGGGTGCTTAACCTTCTTGGTCCAAGAGAGGTCGCTGATGTGGATGAGACCGTCGACGCCCTCCTCGAGCTCAACGAATACACCGAAGTTGGTGAAGTTGCGCACCTTGGCGGTGTGCTTGGAACCGACGGGATACTTCGTCTCGATGGTCTCCCAGGGATCGTCCTTGAGCTGCTTGAGACCGAGGCTCATCTTGCGCTCGTCGCGGTCGAGAGTGAGGATGACAGCCTCTACCTCGTCGCCGACCTTCATGAAGTCGTTGGCAGAGTGGAGGTGCTGGCTCCATGACATCTCGCTGACGTGGATGAGACCCTCTACACCGGGAGCAACCTCTACGAATGCTCCGTAGTCGGCCATCACGACAACCTTACCCTTGATCTTGTCGCCAACCTTGAGGTTGGGATCGAGAGCCTCCCAGGGATGAGGAGTGAGCTGCTTGAGACCCAGAGCAATGCGCTTCTTCTCCTCGTCGAAGTCGATGATAACGACATTGATCTTCTGGTCGAGCTCTACCACCTCGTGAGGATCGCTCACGCGGCCCCAGGAGAGGTCGGTGATGTGGATGAGACCGTCAACGCCGCCCAGGTCGATGAACACACCGTAGTTGGTGATGTTCTTAACGACACCTTCGAGCACCTGACCCTTCTCCAGCTTGCCGATAATCTCCATACGCTGCTTCTCCAGCTCGGCCTCGATGAGAGCCTTGTGGCTGACAACAACGTTGCGGTATTCCTGATTGATCTTGACAATCTTGAACTCCATGGTCTTGCCCACGAAGATATCGTAGTCGCGGATAGGCTTCACGTCGATCTGGCTGCCGGGGAGGAAGGCCTCGATGCCGAAGACATCGACAATCATGCCACCCTTCGTGCGGCACTTGATGTAGCCCTGGATGATCTCCTCAGACTCGAGAGCCTGATTGACGCGATCCCAGCTGCGGCTGGCGCGTGCCTTGCGGTGAGAGAGCAGCAACTGGCCCTTTCTGTCTTCCTGATTCTCGATGTAGACTTCAACCTTGTCGCCTACCTTGAGGTCGGGATTGTAGCGGAACTCGCTCATGGGGATGATACCATCGCTCTTGTAGCCGATGTTGACCACCACCTCGCGCTTGTTCATAGCGATGACGGTGCCGTCCACTACGTCGTGCTCACCGACGTTGTTCATTGATTTGTTGTAAGCTTCATCTTGAGTCTCACGGCTCTGATCTGAAGCGACGCTCCCATTCTCGTATGCTTCCCAATCGAAGTCTGCAACGGGGGCAATGTTCTTGTAATCTGCCATAATTGGTACAGATAGTTTTTGTTAAAGGGTTAATAATAAATTATAAATCTCTTGCGTGTTAAGACAAACACGGGCGCAAAAATACGACAATTTCCCCGGGCGGCCAAATTTTATATACATAAAAATGAAGAAAAACAACCTTTTTTGCCCCGGGGAGCGTCTTATAAGCAAAAAAATGTGTAACTTTACGCAAAAATAAACGCGAAAAGAGATGAAAAGAACATTGTTTTGCCTGCTGGCCGTGATGCCCCTGCTGCCGCTTGTGCAGAAAGCGGAGGCCGCCGACTACGAGACGCTCTCGATGGAGAAAATAGAGAATCCCATGCTGTGGGCCGACGTGCCCGACCCGGACGTGGTGAGAGTGGGAGACACATTCTACATGGTGTCCACGACGATGCATCTGATGCCGGGAGCACCGGTGATGGCATCCCAAGACCTTAAGAACTGGGAAACAGTGGGATACATCTTCGACAGGCTCACCGATTCGCCCAAGTACGACCTGCTGCAGGGCACCGCCTACGGACGCGGACAATGGGCCACATCGCTGAAATACCACAACGGCAGATTCTATGCCCTGATGGCCCCCAACGAGGGCGGAGAGATGGGACGCACGTATATCTTCACAGCAGAGAAGGCGGAGGGGCCGTGGACGCTCGTCTCGCGTATGCGTCACTTCCACGACTGCTCGCTCTTCTTCGACGACGACGGGCGCGTGTACGTGTTCTACGGCACGGGCGAGATGATGGAGCTCAAGAGCGACCTCTCGGACGTGATAGAGGGTACGCACCGCCGTATCTTCCAGCGCGAAGCGGACGAGAGGGGTTTGCTGGAGGGCTCGCGCATGATAAAGCACGGAGGGCGCTACTACCTCTTGATGATATCGCACGTGTACGCACCCGGGAAGCATCGCAGGGAGGTGTGCTACCGGGCTGATAATGTGCAGGGACCGTATGAGAAGCAGGTGATACTGGAAAGTCCCTTCGGAGGCTTCTCCTACGAGGCGCAGGGCACCATCGTGGACAGTCCCGACGGCGACTGGTACGGCATCATATTCCAGGACCGCGGAGGAGTGGGGCGCGTGCTGACAGTGATGCCCTGCAGATGGATAAACGGATGGCCGATGCTGGGCGACGAGGACGGCAAGGTGCCCGAGAGGGTGCGTCCCGTGGTGGCCGGACAGCCGGAAGGTGCGATAGTGAAGTCGGACGACTTCTCCTCGGACAAACTGGGGCTGCACTGGCAGTGGAACCACAACCCGGTGAACGAAGCGTGGTCGCTCAAGGAGCGCGAAGGCTGGCTCAGACTAAAGACATCGCGCGTGGTGGACAACCTCTATCTGGCGCCCAACACGCTGACACAGCGTATGGAAGGTCCGGCGTGCAGCGGCGCTGTGGTGATGGACCTGGCAAAGATGCGCGACGGCGACAGAGCCGGTTTTGCGGCATTCAACAGCACTACGGGCGCTCTTCTCATCAAGAAGATCGGCAAAAAACTCACGCTGGAGATGAGCGAACAGAGCGTGACACTGTCGGAGAGGGACAAAGAGGTGACGGCCGTTGAGGAAAAGACCGTGGAAAGCGTTGCGCTGCAGCAGACGAAGGTGTGGCTCCGCATCGATGCCGATTTTCGTCCTGCAGAGGGAGGAGGATATGGCGGAAAGGATACGGCAAGATTTTATTACAGTCTGGACGGCGAGACGTGGACAAAGATCGGAAACGACTACCGTCTGCTCTTCGACTGGCAGCGGTTCTTCATGGGATCGAAGTTCGGCATATTCTGCTACGCCACCAAAAAGAAAGGCGGCTACGTGGATGTAGACGCCTTCCTGTATTCCCGCGAGAAGTAATCTCAGCGAAGTACGACTCTGGCTTTCTTGCCCTCCCGGACAACGTAGATGCCCGGACGGACGGCCTTTGTGCGGCGTCCCGAGAGGTCGTAGGTCTCACTTGCAGACGTCTCGTTGTCAGCGGCTTCCAATTCTGACACATCGGCATACTGCTCAGTGTCGTCGATGGTGAAATTGCGGGTGCCGGCCCTGAGATTCACGCTGCCGTCAGCTTTTACGGCCTTGCCCGCGTAGATACCTACGGTGATGCTGCCGCCTTCGTGATAGAAGTTGCCGCTGTCCTCGTCCTCGTGTTCGGTTGTCTCGCCCGTGGAGGTGTCGCCGTCGAGTTCCACCTGTATGGCGTCGTCTCCTGCGCTCTCAATATTCAGGCTGCCGCCCTCCATGTAGAAATAGTTCTTGCAATGTATGCCGTCCTTCACGGCCCCCGTGATGTTGAGCGCGAGATTCTTCACCTCGACGTATTCCTTGCTGTAGATGCCGTGACGGGAGTTGCCTACGATATTGAGTGTGCCCTTGCCCTTGAACTTGGTGTGTCCCTTGCAATGGAAGCAGCCGTTGTAGTTCTCGTTGGCACCGTCGGTGAGAGTGTTCACCTTGTTCTTCTTGGCGCTGACGGCCACACGTTTGCCGTTCTGTATGTTGACGGCAGGTCCGGAGGGATTGGTGAGTGTCACGCCGCCGAGTTCGACGGTGCATTTGTAGGAGCCCTCCAGATAGAACTCCCCGTCGGACGACGTGCCCGAGATGGAATAGAATATCTCTCCGTCGGGATTGTCGGCAGTGGCATCCGCTCCTGAGAAGTCTGCGCTCTGTATGATTTTCACGTGGGATGACGTGCCGCTCTCAACGGTGACGTACTGGCTGATGTTGGATGCTACGCTCACGGTGGCGGACAGGCCGTTGTAGAAGACCTCCACGGTGTTGTCGTCGACAGCTATGGCGGCAGAGGAACAGACAAGGGAGAGGAGCGTGAGAAGCAGGGTGTGCAGATGTTGTTTCATTGTGGTTGTTTTGTTTTTCGCGTGCAAAGGTACGCCGATATCATTCACACATTTTATTATAGGACATCTTTTTTCCGTAAAAGTTTAAATAGCAGCAAAAAAAACCGCTGCAACGGGAGTGCAGCGGTTTGCGTATTATATGTATATATAAGGTTAAGGCTTCTTCTGGGTGATTGTCATCACAACGGGCTCGGCCTTGCCGTTGAGGTCGCTGAAGGTGACAGTAGCCTCGCGAGCGGCTTCGGTCGTGTTCTGGGCAACGGTCAGCGTGAAACCGCCGACTGACTCCACACAGGAAATCCAGTCTGCGGAGGAGGATGCGATAATCTGCTTCACATTGGTCTTGAACAGTGCGGTGTAGGACTTCTTGGCGGCATCGGCGCTGTACTTCTCCTTATCCTTGGTGAAAGTGGTGGCGGTGAGCTCCAGGATGGGATTTCCGCTCTGCTTGATTGTCATCAGGGCGAGAAGTTCGCCGTTTGCGGCATTTGTCAGCTGGATGGTGCCCTCGCGATCGTCGTAGCCCTCGTTGACCATGATGTCGTAGTAGATGGTCTTCTCGTCGATGTTGTTGGCATCCTTGGTGACGGCAAGATCCTCATGAGACTTGATCCAGCTGTTGTCGGAGATGAACTCTACGTAGTCGATATTCTGTCTGATATTGAAGGACACTGCGGTGGGCTCGCTGCCGTCCACTTCACGTGTGACACCGTCGGTCACTTCGAAGACCCATTTTTCCTTCTGGACGATGGTGAGCGTCTGGCTTTCCTCGGAATCGGCATCCTTGATGTTGACAACGGCAGTGCGCTCGTATTCGGTGGTGTTCACCTTGGCGCTGAACAGCAGATAGGGGAATGCCGTGTCGGCGTCCTTGAGCTCTACGAACTCGAGCCAGTCGTCGCCGGTCTCCACGTCAACATCCAACTCTACATTTGCTGCGATGTTCACATTGAGCATACCGCCTGTGCAGGGCACGGTGTATGTATCCTGACTCAGCTTGACAACAACGGCACCCTCCTGGGTGATGGTGAACGTCAGCTGCTTGTCGCCGCTTGTAACGAGGATGTGACCTACGCGGTTCTCGCTGGTGAGGTTGGCATCCAGGATGAAGGCAATATTGTTCTCAGCTGCCTCGTAGGATGTCTTGGTGAGATTAATCCATTCAACATCGGTGGTGACGTTCCAATTGGCGGTGGCGGTGACAAGCACGCTCTCCACGGCGCGGTCGCTGCTGTAAGTAACTTCTGTCTGGTCGCTCGAGAGCTGGCTTACGACACTGTCATCGTCGGAGCAAGACACCATGAAAGCGCTCATTAGCACCACAATGACGGATAAAAATAGATGTTTCATTAGTCTATTGAGATTTAAAATTAGTTCGTCTTTTTTATACGTTTTTGTCCACACTTTACGGTAGTGAGTCCGAAAACTCACACCAATAACGATGCAAAAATACATTTTTTTCTCTAAACGACAAGAAAATGTGGAAAAACTTTTGAGGAATTGTGAAAAAAACGTAATTTTGTGGTGTGAATAATGACTTTATAACATATTTGATATGGGAAGAATCAAGAATATCGGTGTGTTGACGAGCGGTGGAGACGCACCTGGAATGAATGCGGCCATCCGTGCGGTGACCAGAGCAGGTATTGCAGCCGGTTACGGAGTGTATGGAATCTACCGCGGGTACGAGGGTCTCATCAACGGAGAGATTAAGGAGCTGCACACGGAAGACGTGTCGGGCATCATCGGACGGGGCGGCACGATACTGCGTACTGCGCGTTCGGAGGAATTCCGCACGGAAGAGGGCAGGGCCAAGGCCTACGAGAATATGAAGAAGTTCGGCATAGACGCTCTCATCGTGATAGGCGGCAACGGAAGCCTGAGCGGTGCAAGGCAGTTTGCCGAGGAACACGACGTGCCGTGCATCGGTCTTCCCGGCACGATTGACAACGACCTCAACGGTACGGATCTCACCATCGGCTACGATACGACGTTGAACACTATCATGGAATGCGTGGACAAGATACGCGACACGGCCAATTCCCACGAGCGCATCTTCTTCGTGGAGGTGATGGGCAGGGATGCCGGTTTCCTGGCGCAGAACAGCGCCATAGCGGCAGGTGCGGAGGCAGCCATCATCCCGGAGGACTCAACGGGTGCCGACCAACTGGAAACGTTCATAGGCCGCGGTATCAGAAAATCGAAGAAGTCGTGCATCGTGATAGTGTCGGAGAGCCCGAAATGCGGCGCAATGTACTATGCCGAGAAGGTGAAGAAGGAGCATCCGGAATTTGACGTGAGGGTGTCGATTCTCGGCCATTTGCAGCGAGGCGGTTCACCGGTGGCAGGCGACAGAATACTGGCTTCGGTGCTCGGCGTAGGTGCCGTCAAGGCTTTGCAGGACGGCTTGCGCAACGTGATGATGGGCATACACAACAGTTCGATTGTGCATGTGCCTTTCAGTGCAGCGATAAAGAGCGACAAACCTGTGTCGGCGGCTTCTATCGAGGCGCTTCAGATTCTTTCGACTTAGGCAGGGCGTAGCATTGCTCGCGGAGCCACAGTGTCCACTCCTTTGCCGTGCGGGAATTGTCGAAAGCGGTGTAGGGGATGGGCTTCCCTATGAAGATATTATAGTGCTTGCCGCGCGATGTCTTCACCATCTGACGGGGAAGCAGCAGAAGGCCGATATTGAATTTAATACCCAGTTTGCGGCGGAGCAGTTCCACAGCGTAGAAGGTGCGGCTGTTGCGTCCGTCGAAATACATGGGCACGATGTCGCGCTTTGCGGCAACGGCCTGGGTGATGACGCTTTTCTTCCATTCCGTGTCCTGCACGCGTCCGTCGATGTAGCGCGAACAGAGACCTGCGGGGAATGTCATCAACTGGACGTCGGGGGACAGATATGCCTGCGAGATGGCTTCCATGTCTTCACGCTTCTGACGTCCCAGCGTGTTGACGGGAAGGAAGACGGGTCGCAGATTTTCGATATGCATCAGCATGTCGTTGACAATGACCTTGATATTCTTGAACTTCCTTCCGAGGATGCTGATATAGCAGATGCCGTCGAAGGCCCCGAGGGGATGGTTTGATACGAAGAGATAGTGCCCGTCGGGGTCGATGTCGTCAAGACCGTGCACGTCGAATGTGACATCGAGCACCTTTGTCATACCCTGCGCAAATTCCACACCCTCGCACTGACGTATGGGGGGCAGCACAAATTCATTCATATCCTTCTGGCAGATAAGCCATTTGAGGAAACTGATAGCCAGGCGGGGAATCTTCTTATAATGGTTGGGAAGCTTGGTCTGAAGCAGTTTGTCTACATCAATAGTCATCGTTTTCTTGAATTTTAAGGGCAAAGATATAAATTTTTTCTTGAAAGCGCGGCATAATTCACAAAAAAGTGATACCTTTGCGCCGCAAAAGAATCATCAGGGGTGCGAATCCGTTGGATTTTGCTGAGAATATACCCTTCCTGATCTGATCCGGACAATACCGGCGCAAGAGAGTATGAACTTTTAATGCAAAGTAGCATGAGGAAAATTTTTGTGGCTGTGGCCGTGACGGCTGTAGCAAGTGGCGCCTGGGCGCAGAAATCAATCAGTGTGGACAGCCTCGATTACGAGGAAATGGATGAGGTGCAGGTGATAGCTACCCGCGCCACGAAGACAACACCTGTGGCCTTCACGAATATGGCCAAGGAAGAAATCCGTAAAGTGAATCTGGGAAAAGACCTGCCGGAGATTCTCTCCGTGACACCGTCAGTGGTGACAACCAGCGATGCCGGAGCCGGAATAGGCTACACGACGATGAGAGTGAGAGGTACGGACGGCAGCCGTATCAATGTGACGGCAAACGGAATACCCATCAATGACGCCGAGAGCCACAATGTGTTCTGGGTGAATATGCCGGACCTGGCATCAAGTCTGAAGAGCATACAGATACAGAGAGGAGTGGGTACGTCCACCAACGGTGCCGGAGCATTCGGTGCAACGGTGAATATGGTGACGACGGATTTCAATGTGAAACCGTATGCGGAACTGGCTGGCTCGTACGGTTCGTTCAACACCAACAAACAAACCCTGAAACTGGGGACCGGTCTGATAAACGACCACTGGACCTTTGATGTGCGTCTTAGCCATATAGGGTCGGACGGCTATTTGGACCGTGCTTCCGTACAGCTCTTAAGTTACTATGCACAAGTGGGTTATTACAACGGGGGAACGAGCATAAAACTGCTCACTTTCGGAGGAAAAGAACGTACATATCATGCATGGAACTATCCCACGAAAGAAGAAACTGCTCTCTACGGACGTCGCTATAATTCATGCGGATACATGTTTACAGACAGCAGGGGACGCATGCATTTCTACGATGACCAGACGGATAACTATTTCCAGCATCATTATCAGTTGCTCTTTTCCCATCAGTTCAACAGTAGCTGGTATTTCAATGCTGCGGCACACTTCACGAAAGGTGACGGATATTATCAGGAATACATCAAGGATGCCGATCTTACCATATATAAACTCTTGCCGGCAGTGTCGGATATGACCCGCAAGAAATCTATGGATAACGGTTTCGGAGGCGGTGTGTTTGACGTGACATATAAAAACGACCGTCTGCAGACCACTTTAGGGGGCGGTGTGAACAAGTATACGGGATGGAACTACGGTCAGGTGCTTTCCGTGCAAAACACCCAAAACCAGTTTGTGAACGCAAATCATGAGTTCTATCGCTACAGAGGTGAGAAGTGGGACGGCAATCTATATGCAAAAGCCGACTACAATTTCTGCAAAGGACTGAACGGATATCTTGATTTGCAATGGCGTCATATCGACTACAGATTGCGTGGAGAGAACGAGCGCTGGGATTACAACGTCGGTGCACCGCAGAATCTTAACATTACTCGCGTCTATGACTTCTTTAACCCCAAGGTGGGCCTGAATTATCAGTTCAGGAAGAATCACAGGGTATATGCCTCGTGGAGCGTGGCTCATAAGGAACCTACCCGCAACAACTTCATTACCGACCTCAACGTGAAACCGGTCAGCGAACGACTCTTTGACTATGAGGCAGGTTACGAGTTTAGTAATGAATGGTTGCATGCCGGTGCGAATCTGTATTATATGGATTATAAGGACCAGCTCGTTCTTACGGGTAAACTAAACGAAATAGGAGAGCCGTTGTCGGAAAATGTGCCGGAGAGTTATCGTATGGGTGTGGAACTGAGTTTCGGCCTGAAGACAAAAGTGGGATTCTCGTGGGACATTTCTGCAACTCTTTCCCGCAATCGTGTGAAGAATTTCTTGGAGACGCTTGCTGTAAACGACTATGACGCAGATTGGAACTACGTAGGTTCCCGTCCTGCAGAATTGGTTTATCACGGCGACACACATCTCGCATTTTCACCGGATTACACTTTCGTGAACGTGTTCCGTTATTCTATTAAGGGATTTGATGTGTCGGCTCAGACAAACTTCGTCTCCAAGCAGTATATGAGTAATGCAGACCAGGAAGACTGCACTCTGGATGCATACTGTACGACAAATCTGGCTCTGAGCTACAGCTGGAAGAATCTGCGACACTTCAAGGGTATCACGATAGGATGTACCGTATATAATATATTCAACGCAGAGTACGATAATAACGGTTGGGCGGCATCGGAGCGTGCATACGTGAACGGTGTGGATCAGGGACGAGTGAATTATTCGGGATATGCAGCGCAGGCGGGAACGAACGTGCTGGGTAATGTCTGCCTGCAATTTTAAATGGATATAGACACTGTCATAGAAATATTCGGCACTCTGGTAGGGCTTTTATATCTCTACTGGGAGTATAAGGCGAGTCGCAAGGTGTGGTATGCCGGTATTGCCATGCCTGCGATATCCCTTTGGGTGTACTGGAAATCAGGACTCTATGCCGACTTCGGGATAAACGTGTATTATCTTGTCGCTGCATTATACGGTTTATGGCTGTGGCGAAAGAATCAGGGGAACGCACAGTATGCACCAATCACGGCGATGCCTGCGAGAATGCTCATTCCTCTGGTGGCGGCCTTTACGGTAGTGTTCATACCTGTAGGATTGATGCTGGACAACTATACTCCGAGCGATGTCCCCTGGTGGGATTCGTTCACTACGGCACTGTCGGTGGCGGGGCTGTGGATGCTTGCCCGCAAGTGGGTGGAACAATGGATTCCCTGGATAGTGGTGGATGCCGTGTCCTCTGCACTTTACGTATATAAGGGTATATATTTTTATGCCATTTTGTATGGATTGTATACCGCAGTGGCAGTAATGGGTTATATTGCATGGAAAAAGAAAATGCTGTCATCTTAGGTGCGGGTGATTTCCCGAAGCACCCGATACCTCTTCGCCTTCTTCGGGAGGCAGAGAGAGTGGTTTGCTGTGACGGTGCAGCAAAGACGTACATAGAAAAAGAGGGATGCCTGCCCTGGCGCATTGTGGGCGATGGGGACTCGCTGACGCCGGAACTGCGGGAACGCTATCATGATATTGTCCGTAGCTACAGCGAACAGGAAAACAATGACCAGACAAAGGCAACGCTCTATCTAAAGGAACACGGTATCTGTGATATTGTATATCTCGGGGCGACAGGGCGCAGGGAAGATCATACGATAGGTAATGTTTCCTTGCTTATGGAGTATATGAAGATGGGACTTCGGGTTAAGATGTTTACAGACGACGGGGTGTTTATTCCGGTCAAGGGCTATTTCTCGGACAGAATGCTTCCGGAGTGCCTTGCGGGAGCAAAGACAATAAGTATATTCTCATTTGGGGCAAAAGGGCTGAAAGGTGAGGGACTTATGTATCCTCTGTATGATTTCACCAGCTGGTGGCAGGGCACGCTGAACAGGGTGACAGGCACATCGTTCTCCATCACGGGAGAGGGGAACTTCCTTTTGTTCTTTCCATATTGTTCTGAGGCCAAATAATTTATACTTCCAAGATTTTTTGTGCAAGAATGGTGCGTATGTCGAAAAATATACGTACCTTTGCGTAAACTTTGGAGAATTAGCTTGTCAGTGAAACAGCTCATAGCACCGGTGGATGTGAGTGACCTCAAAAGGGAACTTGCTCCAAAATACTTGTTACGCAAGACGAATCATGGCGATAATGAGGTATATCTCATACGTGCGAGTGATTGTCCTTGTGTGATGCGTGAAATAGGCAGGGTGAGAGAGGAGGCTTTTCGTCGTAGTGGCACGGGGACGGGACTTGAAACGGATGTGACTCACGCAGATGAGGAGTGTCTGCAGATGCTCGTATGGAATCCGGAAGGAGAGGAGATTGCGGGCGGTTATCGTATGATAGAAGGTGAGAGGTGGCCAATGAAGGCAGACGGACAGCCGGATCTGGCAACAAGTCATCTCTTCAGTTTCTCGGAGGAATTTCTTCGCGACTACAAAGATAGTACCCTTGAGGTTGCGCGTTCGTACGTTACAACCGGTTATCAGCGCAATGCACCCCGCAATAAGAGTATCTATATCATGGATAATCTTTGGGATGGAATAGGAGCATTTCTCGTGAGTCATCCCGAGATAAAATATCTCTTTGGAAAGGTTACTATATCAGCAGGATTCAACCACCGTGCGATGGAGATGATGCTTTTCTTCCTGAAGAAATATTTCCAGGCAAAGAAGCCTCTCATTGCACCTCATGTGCCGATAGAGAAGAGTGTCCCTGAGAGTGAGTTTGAAGTGCTGTTTGACGGCCTTGGTTTTGAAGACGGCTACAGAGTGTTGAAGCGTGAGATAAAGGCGTTGGGAGAGAGAATACCTCCTATGATAAATTCTTACATGATGCTTGCTCCTACAATGCAGTATTTCGGAAGTACTGTAGACGAAGATTTTGCCGGTGCAATAGAAAGTGCGATACTCGTCGCTGTGGATGAGATGAGCGAAGAGAAAAAGGCTCGACACATGAACGTGTGATGAGTAGTGCTAGTTGGCCATATAGGATATTTAAGGCTTATTTTAAGCTACTTAACAATAAATTACTCTATCGTAAGGTCTATCTCCTAGGTAAGGAAAATATCCCTGAAAACGGAGACATGCTGATGGTGGTGAGTAATCATCAGAATAATGCCAACGATGCGATAGGGCTGATTCTGGTCTTTAAGAACAAACAGTTTCCTACGACTTTTACGAGCGGAGTTTTCCTCTCAAAGGTTTCTTTCTTGGGTAATTTTTTTTACAGTTTGGGCATGCTCCCAGCTTACAGGGCTGACTATGAGGGGCTGGAGAATGTAGAGAAAAATGAAGCCTCGATGGAGGAGATGAAACGTAGGTTGAGGGAGGGGCATCCGGTTATAATTTATCCTGAGGGTACGGGACAGTTCGGCCATTATATAGGTCGTTTCATTCCCAATTATCTGCACCTCGCTTTTCAGGCTGCAGAAGCTGACGGATGGAAGTATGATGTAAAGGTGCTGCCTGCAGCAAATCATTATAGCGATTATTTTGACGTCCAGACGGAGTTTATGATACGTATAGCACCTCCGTTTTCTCTCAAACCGTACTACAAACGTTATCAGGAGAGGCCCCGCACAACAGTAAGGGAAATAAATGAGATATTATTCCAACGTGTCCGGGAGATGATGCTGCATGTTGATGATGTCGGACACTATGAGGAGATAGATTTTCTTAGAAACAGCGCCTTTGGCGATTCTTTTGCCGGAGGGAAACTGCCTCTTCCGGAACGTTTGAAAAAAGATCAGCGTTTTGTGGAACTCATAGAGAATTGTGGCGAAAAGGATATCTATGAGAAGACAGCAGAATTGAAAAGACTGGAGGAAAAATACAAGCTGAAGGATCAATGGGTGGCAGAATCGGCGGGCTGGACGAGAACAGTCCTGGATGCTGTCATCGAACTTTTGCTGTTGCCTCTCTGGCTGGTGGGGCTTTGGCCTTTTGGATTGTTCTATTGGTTGCCAACACTCTTGTTGAGCGACAACTTGATGTACACGAATACGTATCGTGTGCTTGTGAATAGCCTTTTGCTGGTACCTTTTGCAATATTGGTAACTTTGTCTCTAGTGGGAGGAATATTTGGAATGTGGTGGCTGGCTGTATTGTGGATTCTGCTATGGGTTCCAATTGATAGGTTTGAGTGGTGGATGTGGTCAAGATTTAAGCGGACAAGAGGACGCGTTTTCTTGCTTACTCATTTGAATGAAAGGGCAAAAATGATGGCTGCGAGAGACAACATCGCAACATATGTCCACTTTTCTTAATTATTTTATCATCTATATCAAATTATTTTCGTACCTTTGCTCGCGAAAAACGTGCGTATATGATAAAGGTGCAAGTTAAAAAGGTTAGTTCGAATGAAGAGATGACTCTCTTTGTGCGCTTTCCTTTTTCCCTGTACAGGGGCTGTGAACAGTTTGTTCCGGATTTGAATCGTGATGTCTACGATACGTTTAATCCGAAGAAAAACAGTGCATTAGCTATTGCCAAGGTGCAGCCCTTCCTTGCATGGCAGAATGGTGAAGTGGTGGGCCGTATTGCGGGTATCATAAACCAGAATGCGAATAAGAAGTGGGGCACAAGAAATGTTCGATTTGGATTCATTGATTTCATAGACGATTTGAACGTTTCCCGTGCTTTGATAGAAGCCGTGGAGAAATGGGGAGCGGAGCAGGGTATGGAGCGTATTCAAGGTCCGATGGGTATTACAGATTTTGACAAAGAGGGAATGCTCGTGGAGGACTTTGAAAGAGAGGGGATGATGACGGAGATATACAACTATCCCTACTATCCGGAGCACATGAAGGCGCTTGGTTTTGAAAAAGAGGCAGACTGGTTGCACATCCGTGTGGCTGTTCCCTCAGAAGTGCCTGTTAAGTATGCTCGTGTAGCGGCGCTTTCGGGAGAGATGTTCGGTTTGCATGTGGTAAAATATAACAGCACGCAATTGCTGGGAGAAAAGGGACATGAGGTGTTTCGCCTGATGAATAAGGCATATGAGCCGTTATTCGGATTCACGGCATTCACGGAGAATCAGATTAATGATTTTCTCAAGCAATACGTGCCCATTATCGACACTGAGCTTATCCCTTGCGTTGTCAACGGAGATAACGAATTGGTTGCTGCAGCGGTGACAATACCGTCCCTTTCCAAGGCAATGAAGAAAGTGAACGGTCACTTGCTGCCATTGGGCTGGTGGCACATTATGCGTGCGCTGAAGTGGAGGCATGAGGATACGGTGCAGCTGCTTTTGATAGCTGTGCGTCCGGATCTTCAGGGCATGGGTGTGAATGCTCTTATATTCAACGATTTAATTCCTGTGTTTAATCGCAAGGGATTTAGATATGCAGAAACGGGTCCTCAATTGGAGGATAACGTCAAAGAACTTTCCCAGTGGAAGCCTCTCGGGCCGGAGAAAATCAAGAGGCGCAGATGCTGGTGCAAAGAAATAGGAAAATGAGTATCATAAGTGGAAAATGAAATAATAGTGAAATGGAAAACAAAGTAGTTATTACAGGTATGGGAATATGGTCCTGTCTGGGCCAGACATTGGATGATGTCCGTCAGAGCCTTTATGATGGCAAGAGCGGAATTATTTTCTCCGAGGAGAGAAAGGCAGCAGGATTTCGCAGCGGCCTTTGTACCAATGTTCCCAAGCCAGATTTGAAACCGTTTGTTCCTCGCAACATGCGTATGTTCATGCCGGAGGAGGCACAGTATGCTTATATGGCAACAAAGGATGCTTTGGAGCAGGCCGGTATTGATCAGGATTATCTGGACAAGCATGATGTAGGTATAATTTACGGCAATGACAGTGTTGCAGAGGCAACAATGGTTGCTTTGGATAAATTCCGTCAGTGTGGTGACACAGCGAGCTGTGGTAGCGGTGCTATCTTCCAGTCGATGAACTCCACAATTACGATGAATCTTGCTTGTCTGTTCAGACTGCGTGGTATCAATCTGACTTCTTCTGCAGCCTGTGCATCTTCTTCAATTGCAATTGGTAATGCCTATCTGTTGATTAAGAACGGTTTGCAGGATTGTGTTATTTGCGGTGGCGGCCAGGAGAACAATATGTACTGCGTGGCATCTTTTGATGGTATTCAGGCTTTCTCTACAAGAGAGGATGAGCCTCTCAAGGCCTGTCGTCCGTTTGACAAGAACCGCAACGGACTTGTACCCGGCGGTGGTGCTGCAACATTGATTCTTGAGAGCGAGGAGCACGCCAAGAAGCGTGGTGCCAAGATTTTGGCAGAGATTGTAGGTTGGGGATTCAGCGGTAATGGTGACCATATCTCTACACCCAATGTAGAGGGTCCTCGCAAGAGTCTGGAAATGGCTTTGCGCCTTTCTGGGGTAAGTCCAACGGAGATAGGCTATGTGAATGCTCATGCAACATCCACTCATGCCGGTGACGGACGTGAGGCTATGGCTATTGCTCAGGCATTCGGCGACTACAGGGTTCCTGTGACAAGTACAAAGTCTCAAACCGGTCACGAGATGTGGGCTGCAGGTGCAGCAGAGTGTATTTATTCTATGCTCATGATGAAGAACGGTTTCATTGCCGGCAACCTGAACTTTGAGGAGCCCGACGAAGAGACTGCCTGCGTGAACGTTATTCCCGAGACGATAGAGAAGCATTTCGATATGTTCCTGTCCAACAGTTTCGGATTTGGCGGCACGAACTCCACCCTGATTGTCAAGAATGTGGACTAAACAATATAGAAAAAACAATAATTTTTAAACCAAACAAAAAAATTGAATTATGACACGCGAAGACATTATTGCAAAGGTACAATCTACTTTGGCAGAAGAGTTTGAAGTAGAAGAAAGTGTTATCACTGATGACGCTGTTATCTACGACACTCTCCAGTTGGATAGCCTCTCTTTGGTTGACCTCGTTGCTGTTATTCAGTACACCTTCAAAGTGAAGATTCCTGTTGAGGATCTGCCTAAGGTTAAGACCTTCAAGGATCTGTACGATTACATTGAATCTCATCAGTAAGAAGAGGGAATGCCCTATTCAATAGAAGAACTGATACCTCAGCGTGCCCCCATTCGGATGGTGGACGTTTTGGTGCGTGCCTCGGAAGATGAAGCAGTTTGCCGTTACACCGTAAAGGAAGGCAACTTCTTCATCGAGTCCGACGGCCGCCTCTCTGAGGTGGCGCTTGTTGAGCATATCGCTCAGAGTGCTTCTGCTCATGCCGGTTGGAAGGCAAGAGAAACAGGTGCTACAGAGGCACCTATTGGATATATTGGTGAGGTAAAGAATTTCCACCTGTACCAGCGTCCGAAAGTGGGTGATGTGCTTGAGACTGTGGTTTCAATGGGACCGGAGGTGCAGGGCGTCACTCTGATGCGCGGGGAAACAAGAGTGGGAGATGAAGTGGTTGCAGACACTCAAATGAAAATATATGTTCCTGAATAATAACTTCTACAAGATTATCTCTGTTGAGAGAGAGGAGGAAATGAAGGGCAGTGTGTGTCTGGAGCTTCTTCCAGAATGCAGTGTCTACGATGGTCACTTCCCGGGCAAACCCGTTTGTCCCGGAGTTTGTAACATGGAGACCATCAAAGAATGTGTATGTATGGTACTTCAGAAAAACGACCTGCGCTATGAGAGCATTAAACTGTGTCGTCTGACGGCTGTCGCCACACCGGCGGTGTGTCCCAGAATTACAGTCGAAGTGTCTGCAGAGGCTAAGGGTGGCGGCTACGTGGTTCAAGGAGTTGTCCGCGATGAGCAGCAAAAATATATGGAACTGAAAGGGGTATTAGTGTGACACAACTGTTTGTTAGTATATATCATTATTTCAAGAACCATCGCCTCCTCATGTGGCTGTCGATGGTCTTTTTGTTTTTTCTGTTAGGATATTTCTCCTCAAAGATATATCTTGAGGAAGACCTTAACAAGTTGATGCCATCGTCTCGTAATGAAGACGGTAGTATTAAACTGGCGTTTTCATCCTTACGTATCAAGGATAAGACTTTTGTGCTGTTCCAGGGTGAGGACAAAGACGAGCTCATCAGCGTTTGTGATGAATTCGTTGATTCTTTGCTGATTCCACAGGAGAATCTACCTGAGGAAGAGCGTACGATAGACGATGTGTTCTATCAGATTAATGAGGATTTGATGTTCGATGCTGTCGACTATCTCACAGAGCATTTGCCGGCATACGTGGACGAGTCCTGCTACGAGGCATTCGATACGCTGCTCACAGAGGAACATATGCGTTATCAGATGGCTAAGAATGTGGAGGATATGCAGAGCGATGTGGCCGACATATTTCCACAGCTTCTGGAGATGGACCCCATCGGTATGCGTTCTGTGATGGAGAAAAAGATAGCTCCGCTCCTAAGCAGTACCGGGGGAGGTTACAGTACGGTAGACGGTCATATTTTTGTTCCGGACTCAACCGTCTGTCTGGCTATCATCACACCGAAATTCTCTGCGACAAATACGGGGCAGGGCAGTAGTCTCTTTGAGACTCTCAATAAACGGATAGAACAATTCCGCGAGACACATCCGCAGGTTAATATATCATATCATGGTACGCCCGCGAACGGATATTATAACTCTTCCACAATCAAGGGCGACCTTTTGACAACGATATTGGGCTCTCTGGTGCTGGTACTCATAGTCCTTGGTCTTTGTCTTCGCTCATGGTCTGCGTTGCCTCTGTTGGTGTTGCCGGTTGCATTCGGCACATTCTTCGGTCTCACGATGATGTATTTCATCAAGGGACAGTTCTCTTTGATGGCTCTCGGTATTGGTGCTATCGTACTGGGTGTGGCTATGAGCTATGCACTGCATGTCATCACCCACTTCAAGTATTCCGGAAACAGTGAGATGGTGCTCCGCGAGGAGACAAAGCCGGTACTTCTTGGATGCATCACAACGATAGGCAGTTTCATAGGATTATTGTTCGTGAAGACCGACCTTCTTCAGGATTTCGGCCTTTTTGCAGCTTTTGCCATCGTCGGCACCACGTTGTTCTCGCTGATATATCTCCCGCATCTTTTGGATATCGGCAAGACGCGCAAGGGTGAGAGGGCTTTTGCTATTATGGACAAGCTGAGTGCCTATCCTTTCGACAAGAGTAAGGTGCTTGCCTGTGTCATCGGTACGATATCCGCCGTCTGTGTGCTGGCATATCTGATTAAAGGCACGGACTTCGATGCCGATATGAACAATCTCGGATATGTGTCTGAGATGACATCCAAGAGCAAAGAACTCCTGAGTGAGAAAACGGCTACCGGCGACGAGTCCACATATTTTGCATCCCAAGGTGCGACAGCTGAGGAGGCGGTTGAGAAATTCTCTCTGTTGGAGGCAAAACTTGATTCGCTTGAAAAGGAGGGCCTCGTGAGCGGGTATACTCACACGGGTGTTCTCTTCGTTCCGCTCGAAGTGCAGGAGAAGCGCATTGAGGCATGGAAGGAGTTCTGGAACGAGGAGCGTCTCTCCAAGGTGAAGCGTCTCGTCGATGCCACAGCTCCCCGGGCCGGTCTTTCTGCGGACGGCTTTGCTCCTTTCTTTGAGGCTGCTACGAGGGACTACGAACCGGATGCTCTCTACGAGGCGGATATCATTCCCTACGGTTATCTTTCCACGCTTATTGAGGAGACCTATGGAGGACAGTATCTGGTGCTCTCCAGTGTGCGATATAAGCCCGACAGTCTGGATGCCACATTCCTGCGCATCTGCGATGCTGTCACCAAGGACGACAATCTTATGGTGCTCGACACCTATTATTATACGCGCGATACATTGCGTCAGCTCAACGAGGATTTCAATGTACTTCAGTGGATAAGCATGGGATTCGTATTCCTGGTGTTGCTGTTCAGTTTCCATTTCAACTGGAAATACACGCTTTTGGGCTTTTTCCCGATTGTGCTTTCGTGGCTCATCGTATTGGGTGCAATGGCTATCTTCGGAGTGCGTTTCAACCTTATCAACATCATCATATCCACGTTCATATTCGGTATTGGTGTTGACTACAGCATATTCATCATGTCGGGTCTCATTCATGAGAACGACGGTAATGACAAGGTTCTCGGCCGTCACAAGACAGCCATTATGTTCTCTGCCTTTATCCTTGTAGTTACGGTGGCTTCCATGTTGTTGGCGAAGCATCCTGCTATTCAGAGCGTGGGATTTGCCACACTCGTAGGTATGGTGAGTGCTGTGGTGTTGAGTTATGTGGCACAGCCCGCAATATTCCGTTATGTACGACGTCGTCATAATAGGTAGTGGATTAGGAGGTTTGGCCTGTGGCCATACACTTGCCCGCAAAGGGTTGAAGGTTGTCGTTCTGGAGCGTCAGGGACAGCCGGGCGGTTCGTTGCAGAGCTACCTGCGCAAAGGCCGTCATTTCGACACGGGGATGCACTATGTCGGCGGTTTGGACGAAGGACAGGCTCTCCATAATCTTTTCGCAGACCTCAACCTGTTGTCGCTTCCCTGGAAACGTCTCGATCCGGAGGGGTTCGACAAGGTGACGATAGAGGGGAGCACATTCCTCTACAAGGAGGGCTTCGAGCGCTTTGCAGAGAATCTTTCGCATGACTTCCCGCACGAGAGGGAAGCGCTTCACACTTATGTCCGTGCTCTGCGCGAAATGGGTGAGAGAGACGGAGTGAATATTTCTGCATGGACATGGCTCAATGAACTTTTCCACGACCCTCTGCTGATAGACGTACTTTCGGGTACCTGTCTCAAGATGGAACTGCGTCGCGACACTCTTCCTCTCTTTTCTTTTGTCCACAATCAGGGACCTTTCATCGAAAGCAGCTGGCGTCTCGACGGACCCGGTTCGCTGATGGTCGACAGACTCATCGGGGATATCAGATCGTACGGCGGTGAGGTGCTCTGCGGCGAGGAGGTGGAGGAACTCGTCGAGCGTGACGAACTGATTGCCGCTGCGCGCACTTCCTTGGGAAATGTCTACGAAGGCCGCTTCTTCATTTCCGATGCCCATCCTGTCACCACACTCTCGTGGATTAAGGAGAGCCGCAAGATAAAAGGTGTCTTCCGTCGTCGCATGGCATCGGTGCCCAATTCTTTCGGCATGTTCACCGTTTCCGTGGTGACGAAGAAGGGTGCTCTTCCTGCTTTTAACCATAATAAATATATATACGCGCGAGGAGATGTTTGGGGACAGCATGAATGTCCGCAGCGTCCTGTCGGTGCCGTGCTGGTCACCAATCCTGCGTCCGACCAGATAGATATTCTCACTCCCACGCTGTTCGGGACATGGAGCCGCTGGAGCGACACATCTGTCGGTCGGAGAGGGGAGGACTACAAGGCTCTCAAGGGTGTTTTCGCTGAGGAGTGTATTGCACTCGCGGAAACACAGTTGCCGGGTCTCTCGTCGCAGATAGAGGAGATATACACATCCTCTCCGCTCACGTGGCGCGATTACAACAAGACACCGGAGGGTAGCGCCTACGGAATGCGCAAGGACTGGCAGAATCCTCTTATGACGATACTCTCTCCCAAGATGTCGGTGGGCAACCTGTTCCTCACGGGACAGAATGTAGTGCTCCACGGACTGATGGGAGTGACCCGTACGGCGCAGTTTACGTGTGAACAAGTGATAAACAGTTTGTAACGAAATAAAACATTACGAGATGAAATACGCATTGATTACAGGTGGAAGTCGCGGTATCGGCCGTGCAGTTTCCGTTAAGATGGCTTCTTTGGGCTATCATGTGTTGATTAACTATGCCGGCAACACTGCAGCCGCCGAGGAAACGCTCCGTATGGTGCGCGAGGCCGGTAGCGACGGCACGCTGATGAAGTTCGACGTTTCCGACGCAGAGGCTTCCCGCAAGGCTATTGAGGAGTGGCAGACGAGCCACGAGGACGAGTATATCGAGGTGCTGTTCAACAATGCCGGCATCCGTCGCGACAACGTGATGGCGCTGATGCCCCGCGAGGACTGGAACCGTGTGCTCACCATCACTCTCGACGGCTTCTACAATGTGACGCAGCCTCTCCTGGCTCCGATGCAGTTCCACAAGTTCGGCCGTATCATCAACATGGCTTCGGTGAGCGGTTTGAAGGGCCTTCCCGGTCAGACCAACTACTCCGCTGCCAAGGGTGGCATCATTGCTGCCACGAAAGCTCTCGCTCAGGAGGTGGCTAAGAAGAATGTCACGGTCAACGCCATTGCTCCCGGTTTCATCAAGACCGACATGGTGGAGGGTCTCGACGAGGCAACGCTCAAGAAAACAATTCCTGCCGGTCGTTTCGGTCGTCCCGAAGAGGTGGCTGAAGTGGTGGCATTCCTCGCTTCCGAGGGTGCTTCATATGTCACTGGCAATGTGATAAGCATTAACGGCGGTCTCTACACTTAATCCCGAAAAAATCGTAAGACGATGAAACATATACTTTTAGCATTCTTCTGTCTGCTCTCCTCGTTCATGTGGGCGCAGCAGAGCGATTATCAGAAGGCCTGTGCCAAGTACAAGACAGTGCAGACGGTGACAGCCAAGTGCCAGCGTGTGCGCCACAAGAAAGTGGTGGCAAAGGACGAGGTTCTTCAGGGTTCTTTCAGTATGTCGCGTCCCGACAAGGTGAATATCACGATGGACGGCGGCAAGGAAGCCCTCGATATGAACGGCACGCAGTTCACGATGACGATGAAGGGCAAGCCCCACAAGACGTCTTCCAAGACCAATGTGCAGTTCAAGACCTTCCAGGCTGTTTGGGAGAGCATTCTCGCCGGCGGTACCGACCTGTCCAAGACCAGCGACCTCGAGATGAAGAAGGAGGACGGCGATATTCTCATCACCATCACCCCGAAGGCCGATGCCAAGACAGCCAAGCGTATGATGTTCACTTCTTTTCTGCTTGTGATTGACGGCAAGAACGGTGAAATAAAGTCTCTTCGCATGAACGAGAGGGGCGACAACTACACACTCTACACATTCTCCGACTACCAGTGGAAATAAAGGATATCTGCCGCGTGCCGGTGAAGTTTTCCGAACTGGATCCCATGCATCGTGTGTGGCACGGCAACTATGTCAAGTATCTGGAGGACGGGCGCGAGAGTTTCGGGCGTCACTATCCCGGGTGCGACTACACGGTGATGATGCAGACCGGCATCACAGCTCCCATCTTCGACGTGCACTACCGTTGTCTGGCTCCCCTGGAGATGAACGATGTGGCGGTGATACACACCACCTACGTCCACAAGCGCGGTGCACGTCTGGATTACCGCTACAAAATTTTCCGTGAAAGGGATGGCGCACTGTGTCTCGAAGGCACCACAACGCAGCTTTTCATCGACAAAGAGGGTGCTCAGATGCTGGATGAACCGTTCTTTTTTGTTGACTGGAAGAAAAAAATGGGCTTTTAAGGTAATTTTTTAAGTAAAAGTTTGGCGAAGTCAGAAAAAGGCTATACCTTTGTGCCCTGTTTGGAAGTAACACATAGAAAATAACGCAATAAAGATACGAGTATGTCTAAGATTTGTCAGATTACAGGCAAGACAGCGATGATTGGCAACAATGTGTCGCACTCAAAGCGTCGCACCAAGCGCACTTTCGACGTGAACCTCTTCACCAAGAAGTTCTACTACGTGGAGGAGGATTGCTGGATCAGCCTGAACATTTGTGCCAACGGCCTGCGCTACATCAATAAGGTCGGACTGGATGCTGCCCTCAAGAACGCTGTTGCTAAGGGCTATTGTGATTGGAAAAACATTCGTGTAATCGGCTAAAAGGAAAGCGTGTCAGTTTTGCCGACGAGGCAGAGCTGGCATAGAAACAGAAGACTATGGCAAAGAAGGCTAAAGGCAACAGAGTTCAAGTGATTCTGGAGTGCACAGAGATGAAGGAGAGCGGTCTGCCCGGAACTTCTCGTTACATTACGACGAAGAACCGTAAGAACACCCCCGACCGTATGGAGTTGAAGAAGTACAACCCCATCCTCAAGAGAATGACTATTCACAAGGAAATCAAGTAATCCACACTTAATAACATTACACTACTATGGCAAAGAAAACAGTGGCCACGCTTCAGACTGGCAAGACCGACGGACGTTCTTACACCAAGGTTATTAAGATGGTAAAGAACGCAGCTGGCACCTATAGCTTCAACGAGCAGATGGTACCCAACGAGGCTGTAAAGGATTTCTTCAAAAACTAAAGAAGAACCAAACAGAAAAGATACAAGGGAGTGAAAACCGTTTGGTTCTCATTCCCTTTTTTGCTTTTTTATGGGATTTTTCGGATTTTTCAAAAAGGAACAGAAAGAGACCCTCGACCAGGGACTGGAGAAGACAAAAGAGTCTTTTCTCGGTAAGCTGACGCGCAGCATTGCAGGGCGCGACACTGTGGACGAGGATGTGCTCGACAATCTCGAAGAGGTGCTTGTGACGAGCGATGTGGGTGTGGACACCACGCTCAACATCATACGCCGTATTGAGGCCCGTGTGAAGCGCGACAAATACGTCACCACGAGTGAACTGCAGCATATCCTGCGCGACGAGATAGCCTCTCTCCTCGAGGAGAACAATACTTCCGACACAGAGGGCTTTGTCATCCCCGACGGGACGAAACCCTATGTCATCATGGTGGTGGGCGTCAACGGAGTGGGCAAGACCACAACGATAGGCAAACTGGCCTACCAGTTCAAGGAGGCCGGTCTGAAGGTGGTGCTCGGTGCCGCTGACACGTTCCGCGCCGCCGCAGTGGAGCAGATAGTCATCTGGGGCGAGAGAGTGGGAGTGCCCGTAGTGCGTCAGCAGATGGGCAGCGACCCCGCTTCCGTGGCCTACGACACGCTGCAGAGCGCTGTGGCTCAGGGAGCCGACGTGGTGCTCATCGACACGGCAGGCCGTCTCCACAACAAGAAGGGGCTCATGGATGAGCTCTCCAAGATAAAGCGTGTGATGCAGAAACTCGTTCCCGACGCACCTCACGATGTGATGCTGGTGCTCGACGGCAGCACGGGACAGAACGCCTTCGAACAGGCGAAGCAGTTTACGGCAGCCACCGACGTCACCTCAATGGCCATCACCAAGCTCGACGGCACAGCTAAGGGCGGTGTGGTGATTGGCATCAGCGACCAGTTCAAGATACCCGTACGCTATATAGGTCTGGGCGAGGGCATGGCAGATCTCCAACCGTTCAATCGCAGAGCATTCGTTGATTCGCTGTTCAGTTGATATTATCACCCTGGGATGCAGTAAGAATCTCGTGGATTCCGAGCGTCTTATCCGTCAGCTTGAGGCTGAGGGTTTTGATGTACACCACGACCCCGAGATGCCCGGCGGTGATGTGGCAATTGTCAACACCTGCGGATTTATCGGCGATGCCAAGGAGGAGAGCATCAATGTCATCCTCGAGCAGATAGAGCGCAAGAAGGAGGGCAGGCTGCGCCGTCTCTACGTGATGGGATGCCTCTCTCAGCGCTATCTGGAGGAACTGCAGGGAGAACTTCCCGAGGTGGACCGCTTCTACGGTAAGTTCGACTGGGACGGCATCGTCCGCGATTTGGGTGCCAGCGTGCGCAGCGACCTCATGTGCGAGCGCCGCGTCACCACGCCTTCCCACTACGCATATCTCAAGATTTCCGAGGGCTGCAACCGCCATTGCGCCTATTGTGCCATTCCCATCATCACGGGCCGTCACGTCTCCCGTCCCGTTGAGGACATCGTGGAGGAGGTGCGCTATCTCGTGAGCCGGGGTGTGAAGGAACTGCAGGTGATAGCCCAGGAACTCACCTACTACGGTCTCGACCTCTACGGCGAGCGCCGCATAGCACAGCTTGTCGAGGCCGTTGCCGCTGTCGATGGTGTGGAGTGGATACGTCTCCACTACGCATATCCCACCGACTTCCCCATGGAGCTCCTCGATGTCATGCGCAACAATCCCAAGGTGTGCCGCTATCTCGACATCGCCTTGCAGCATATCGCCGATCCCGTGCTCGAAAAGATGCACCGCCACATCACAGCGGATCAGACGCGCCGCCTCATAAGCGACATACGCGCCGCCGTGCCCGGCATACATCTGCGCACCACGATGATGGTGGGCCATCCGGGAGAGACGGAGGAGGCCTTCAACGAACTCCTCGACTTCGTGCGCGAGGTACGTTTCGAGCGTCTCGGTGCCTTTGCCTACAGTGAGGAGGAGGGCACGTGGAGTGCCGACCACTACAGCGACGACATTCCCGAGGAGACCAAGCAGGCACGCCTCTCCAAACTCATGCGTGTGCAGCAGCGCATCTCCTCCGAGGTGCAGGGCGAGAAGGTGGGGCAGCAGTTGCGCGTCATCATCGACCGCCGCGAGGGCGACTATTGGGTGGGACGCACCGAGTTCGATTCTCCCGAGGTGGATCCCGAGGTGCTCATCGCCGTTGCCGATGCACCCGATGTCCAGGCGGGACGTTTCTACGATGTGAAGGTCACATCAGCAGATGATTTCGATTTATATTCTACTATACTATGAACAACAAGGAATTCCTATCAACCGTAATGCGTAAGGGACAGTTTCCTTCGCGTGTAGTGAACCAACAGGTGGCAGCTCTCGTGAGCGAACTCACGGCAGCCCTTGAAGACGAACAGACGGTGAGCATCTCCTCATTTGGCAATTTCGAGGTGAAGAAGCGTCTGGAGCGCGTCATTGTCAATCCCACCACCGGCCAGCGTATGCTTGTGCCGCCAAAACTTGTAGTGGCCTTCAAACCCAGTCAGATACTGAAGTCAAAGATTTAGTCCTTAACGAGTTTATATCATGGAACAGAAAATTTCGCAGTTAGAACTCGCTGCCAAGATGGCAAAGCGAACCGGTATCACAAAGCAGGATACCGAAAATTTCGTGCGTATCTTCTTCGAGACCATACGCGAAGGTCTCATGCAGGATAAACTCGTCAAGGTGAAGGGACTCGGCACCTTCAAGCTCATCGAGGTGAGCGATCGCGAGAGCGTAGATGTCAACACCGGTGAACGTATCCGTATTGAGGGCCACACCAAGGTGACATTCACTCCCGACGCTTCCCTGCGCGACCAGGTGAACCGCCCGTTCTCCGAGTTCGAGACGACAGTGCTCGCCGATTCCACTTCTCAGGAGGATATGGAGCGCATCGACACTCCCGCAGTGCCTCCCGTGAAGAAGACCGAGGAGCCTGCTCCCGTACAGAAACCCGAGCCGAAGCCCGAACCGAAGCCCGAGCCGAAACCCGAACCGAAGCCCGAACCCAAGCCCGAACCGAAGCCCGCAAAGGAGGAGAAGGCCCCCGAACAGAAAGCTCCCGAGGCCGCTGCTCCCGTGCAGCAGAGCGAGGGCTCTTCGTGGTGGAAGTGGCTGCTCATCATCGTGCTGCTGTTCATCGTGGGCGGCGTGTGCTACTATTTCGGCACACAGCGCGGAACCAACGAGGTCACCGAACCTGCTGTGGACGACGAACCCGTAGTGGAAGAGGAGGTGATTGTGGCAGAACCCACTCCCGAGGAGCTTGCCAAGAACTATCCTCAGGTGGAGGGCGGCGACTATTGGATTGTGGGCGAGGTCTGCGTGCATGAGATGCAGGTGGGCGAGGGTCTTCTGAAGATAGCCCGTAAAGAACTTGGTAACAGCGACTTGATGGAATATATTATAGTGTTCAATGATATAAAGAACCCCGATATCATTCCTCCCGGCGCTCAGATTCGCATCCCCAAAATGGTGCGCAAGGATAAATGATGAGACGACTCCTGCTGGGTGTCAGCCTGCTCATGACGGTGTTCACGACGGCCCCTGCCGCCTTGAATCCGGGTACGGAGTATTACATCTGGCTTAACATCTACGAGAAGCTGCTGGGCTCCAACGAGGCCGGCAGCGGTCCCGCCCTGTCGGCTTACGGCACCCGCTCCGACGGTTATGTCTTCGTGGCTGAGGAGTCGGGCCAGTCCGGCTACGTATTGCTGCGTCAGAAGAGCAGCGGCAAGTATCTGGCTGCCAGTTCGGCCAACGCGTGGAGTATGACACTGGAGTCGAAGTCCACAGCCGACCGCTTCTGCTGGCAGGCAGACGAGGGTGCCTACGTGCATATTGTCAGCAAGAAGAACGGCAAGTGCGTCGGCATAGACGGTGCCCAGAAGAGTAAGGACTACGTCAGCGTCTACTACGACAAGCGCAAGGGCAGTCACACACAGTTCTCCGTCATTCCCGCCGTGGGAAGCAGTTGGGAGGAAGCGCGCGAAGCCTGGCAGTCGCAGGAGTACACCAATGCACAGGGTGTCAGGGAAGTGGATTTCTGCCGTCTCAGCGGCAGGAGTCTCGACTGCAGCGATGCAATAGACATCCACATCACGTCTAACGACAATCCGATGACTGGCAGCACTGTCAATCTCGGCAGCGAGCGTACGTGGCTCATTTTCGACAATATCGTGCCGAGCGAGGTCATCAGCAAGTATCTCAAGTATGTGACCGTCTCCGGTGAGAAAGCCCGTAACAACGTCAACTGCCGCGTGGCCATCTATCTCAACGGCGCCGCCGTCATTCCCCTGCCCGCGGTGCCTATGACATGCGAGGGCACTTCCGGCGATTTCACTCTGGCTGTTGGCAATCACAGCGACCTTGGCGGGCAGAGCAACACGATGACATCCTTCACTCTGCGTCGCGGCTATATGGCCACGCTGGCTTCCGGCACAGGAGGCAGCGGACACAGCCGCGTCTATGTGGCCGACCATGCCGACCAGGTGGTCACTCTGCCTGCGTCGCTCAGCCGCCGCGTCTCGTCCGTCAACATCAAGCCCTGGCAGTATGTCTCCAAGAAAGGCTGGGCTGACACGGGCGGCGCCACGAAGGGTCCTCAGCTGCGTGCCACGTGGTATTGGTCGTGGAGTGCCGGCTACAGTTCCACCTCCAATATGGAGTATGTGCCCTGCCGCCAGCATCGCTACTGGCCCGGCGCCTCCGACGTGAACAACAAGACGGCGACGGCATCCATGTCGCTCAACGAGCCCGACCATTCCGAGCAGCACACCAGCAGTATATGCTCCTGCGGGGGCACCATCGATGCCTGGACGGCCTATCAGCTGAACGATGATTTCCAGGCGGGAGGAGGACGTATCGGTTCGCCGCAACCTACCGACTTCGATTATCTTAAGAACTACTGCAGCTATGTGGACAACAACGACAACCACTCGCGCTGCGACTTCGTGGTGACGCACGCCTACTGGGACATCGGCAGCCGCGATGCCGACACCTACGCCAAGTATATGACGGACCAGTGCTGGACCATCTGGAACACCACCGGCCGCCCCGTATGGCTCTCCGAGATGGAGATAGGCGCCTCGTGGCACAGTTCCACCTCGTCGGTCATCAACAGCTACGACAAGTCGCGTGCCTATCTGCAGGCCCTGCTGGTGCGTCTGGAGGAGAGCAACTACATAGAGCGCTATGCCATCTATTCCTTCGACTACTGGCGCAATAATATGTTCTACGACGACGGAGGCATCACGCCTGCCGGAGAGGTCTATCGCGACCATCGCTCCACCTTTGCCTACCGTGCCGAGAACACCAAGGCTCCCGCGTGGTGGGCTCCCGGAGTGAAGACTCCCACGCTGGACTATCGCATCAACGAGGATGACGGCACGCTGACATTCCTCATCGGCAACACCAACGGCGATGCCACGGAGCAGATGACGCTGGAGCGCAGGACCGGGGGTGGGGAATGGACTGCCCTGGCTGTGTTCGACAGCCGTCCCGACTTCGAGGGCAGCAGCATGGAATACACCGTGCCTCTCACCGCCATACAGCGCTACACGGACAGCTTCCGTCTGACGGCCACCACGCTCTATGGCGGCGAGGCCACCAGCAGCGAGCTCAGTACCGGCTACATCACCAATCCCCACATACAGACCTCCACCAAGGATGCCGTTCCGGGATGGGTGTGTGAGCGCAGCGCCGCCAACGGTTATACGAAGGCCACCGGCGACACCTATCTCGAGGTGTGGTCTCCCACGGCGGAGATAATGGCTTTCGACTATCATCAGGATATCGACAACCTGCCCGCCGGTGTGTACGAACTGAGGGCTGTGTGCTTCAATTCGTCGAACGAAGTCAGCGGAGCCTCTGTTAACGGCAACGTGGGTCTCTATGCCCGTGCCGAGGATGTGGAGTATTTCGCACCCGTCACCGTCGATTCGGAGATTGACTACGGACGCGAGACCGTCATCGACCGTATTGTGGTGCGCGGCGGCACGCTGCGTATCGGCATCAGGAATCAGGGTGTGATGACAGCCCGCTGGGCCGGTGCCGACGATTTCCAGCTTGTCCGTCTTGGCACTGAGGATGAGGTGCTTGGCGGCGAGGGCGACCGGTTCCTTGCCGATGCGGCGCAGCGTCGCGACGAGCAGTTGGCGGCAGTATGTCCCGATGAGGAGCAGGGCGGCAGAGATGCTTCGTCACTGATAAAGAACACCGACTGCCTGCGTGCCGACCTCTACGGCTGGACGACGCACAACCAGGAGACCCGCAGCGGTCAGTCCTGGGACGGCGACAGCGGCAACTCATATTTCGATGTCTACAGTCAGGGTTCTCTGGAGTCGTCGATGTCGCAGACTGTCGAGTATCTTCCGGCCGGTGACTTCACGCTGAGTGCCTTGATGCGCTGCGCCACGGGTCAGAATGTCACGTTGCAGGCTGTGCACCGTTCCCGCAGCGGTGAGGAGACTGTTTATCAGGAGACTCTCACGGGCATTGGCGACCAGACGGTGGACGGCAGCCCTTATCAGCGCGGTTGGCAGAAGGTGACCTTGCCTGTGTTCACGGCCCAGAGCGGCGACAGGCTTACTGTCAATGCCTTTATCAGTGCGCAGACCACGGCCTGGTGGAGTGTGGACCATTTCATGCTGCATTGGGACGATGCCGGTTCCACGGGAGTGGATGAAGTGAAGAGTGAAGAGTTAAGAGTGAAGAGTGAAGAATCCGATGGTGTGTGGTACGACCTGAGCGGCCGCAGACTGAGTTCGAGGCCCACGAAGAAGGGCATCTACATCAACAGGGGCAGGAAGGTTCTCTTCTAGACAGAGTAGGGGACACAAAATTTGATGTCTCGAATGTCTCGGATGTCTCGGGAACAAAAAACGGCACCCTTTCGGATGCCATTTTTAGTGAAGAGTGAAGAGGCGCCCTTCGAATACTCCGATTATTCCGAATACTCCGAATATTCCGATTTTTTGGGGCGCCTTCGTTCTTCACTCTTACATCTTACTTCTTACATCTCTCACGGCTTTCCGATTCTTTCCTTTATGACGCTAAGCATTTCCGGTGTCAGAGGTCTCCGATGATGGTAGCCGCGTCTTTTCAGGCGCTTTTCGAGCGTAAGATGGTGTCCGAACTTTAGCTCCATTTCCTTGCGGAAAAGGAAGCGCCTGTGTGAATCACAATACTCATCGCCGTAGTATTCTTCGGCAAGGCTGGTGAGGGATACCTTCTTCTTATACGTCCCTCTTACTTTCTTCAGTATTTTCTTTGATGTTTTCATAATCAATCCTCCTTTTTTGGAACTCTGTATTTGCCATGCGAAAACTCTTCCCATCCACGCGCCTTGATATCTCTGGACACGGTCTTCGGGTTTAGTTTTTTCAGCAGTTCTATTGAATTTATCACCGCCCTCACGTTGACGATTTCCCCGGCGTGCGACTTCTCGTACTCAACAAAGGCCATCTCCCGCTCGTTGAAGACACCCAGAGCGGATGACGCACCGATTGTCTGCTTGTATGCCAGACGTATCTCCTCACGGTGCGATTTGCTGTTGGCGTTCAGCCGGGTCTGTATCGCTATGGCGCATTCCATCGAACGATTTATCCACCAGCGCACCACATCGAAGATCCTGTGCATTGTCTCGTGGTATTTTGCGTCCCGTTCCCCTTCGGGGATTTCTGCGAGTCCGTTAGCGACATAGAGCAGATAGCACATTCCCTGAGCAACCTCGAAGGCTCTGGAGCAACAATCGTCAGCTATTTCACCAATTCGCGATAAATCGCTCTTAATCTCCTTACCGAATGAGACAATTGCAGGTATGCAGAGCGCATGACGTTCGCGCTCTCTTTGCAGACTGATATTATACTCTTCAACGGTAGGAGCACTGCCGTCACTGTCTTTTGCGCTTTCATACACGCGCTCATCACTTTCTTTATCATTGTTTTGGTTTTCGTTTTGGTTTTCGTTAAATCGGTTGTCAAAATTACGTAGCCTGTTCGCTCCCCTGAGAAGTATCTTCACTTGCTCTTCCGTCCACGAAGGGGATTTGTAAGGACCTTCCTTGACCTCATCCTTGGGCTCGCCCAGAATCGTCACGACACCTCGCGATAGTGTACCGTCCGAATCGCAATGGCTGAAAACCTTATACATCGGGTCCTCAGTGCCTCCGATGTTTGTGAATATCTTCATCGATTCAACAAAATAGATCTTGGAAGATGTTTCGTGAAGGAACGGCTCACCTGTTCCGTCGTAGCCCTTTTTCATCATGTCGAGCGTCACAGAGTAGTAGGCTGAACCTATCTTCTTACCCAACTCACCACATTCAGAGCACGAAATATATATCGCACCACCGCCGTTTATCTGCATCTGTTTGAGCAGCGCAATGGATGTCGGGATGGAGTCGAAGATGCGTATCACCTCTCTTGGTGGAGCCATCTCTTTCTGTTCCTTCTCGCTGAGCAGAGAGTAGTCGGCAGCCCTTTTCACTGCGGCATTTTTCTCTGCAATATCTTTGCTGAGGAAAAGCTCTTCCAGCGAACGCAGAACAATGCTCTTGCCGCGTCTCGAGCCGCCCATCTGCCATCCTTGGCCGTTCACATATCTGAGCTTTCCGTCTGCGTAGAGTACTCGCATATTATTCCCGAGAAAGCCGAGCATGGGGTATACCAGAGTGAGTGCCTGGTGTGCGGCCATCGGGTCGACACCTGAGAGCAGGGCTTCGGTGAAGGGGTCGAGCTGTTCGGGTACGGGGTAGAGGGCTTGTATTTCACGGATCTTGTGCTTCGTGAAGTCGATGATTTCCTCTTCCGGACGCTTTTCCTCCTCTTCGCGTTTCTTCTCTTGCTCCACGGCTGCCGCCGCCCCTTTGATAGAGGGGCCGAGCGGTGCCATGCTGTGCAATTTCTCGGTAGCGCTGTCGCGCGCTTGCCGTTCAATTTCCTTACTTGCTGTTATCACCTGTGTCATACTTACAGAATTGCGTTTAGTTTGTTTGTAATTGCAGGAATAAACTCACCCGTCTTGTAGTTTTTACGATACGTCGGACGAACGTCCACATTCACCATACTGTTGACTTCAAGACCCAGTTCGGCAGCTTCATCTATCTTATTGTCATAGAGTTTCACGATTGTTACCCAACTGCCCTGCGTAGTTTCATCGGCAGACTTCACCCAGATGCTCACACAGCGATGTTCAGACTGGCTTCCGTCATCCTCATGAAATATCACCTTCTTTTCTGCTTCTATTGCTGTAACTGTTCCTACTACTATCATATTCTTTTTGTGTTTTAGAGACCCCCCTCAGTCCCCCAATGGGGGAGGAAATAATCTCCCTCCCTTGGGTTTAAGAGACCCCCCTCAATCCCCCAAGGGGGAAGGAAATAATCTCCCTCCCTTGGGTTTAAGAGACCCCCCTCAATCCCCCAAGGGGGAAGGAAATAATCTCCCTCCCTTGGGTTTCTGTCCCCCGATAACGGGGGAACCGAAAGGGGTGGCACGGGGAGGGGTCTGGTTATTATTCAATTCTCAATTGTCAATTATCAATTCTCAATTCTTTGGAGGTCGTTCTTCTCACGTGTTTCCCAAGCACGAACTTCGCGTTTCTCCTGTGCATCGTGTGCCTTTTGGGCTTTGGTCCATTGCTGGAGCATATTGTCCGACATCTCCGAGGTATTCATCTCGTTGTCGTCCTTCGCCATCGATTCTGTGATGACTAGCAGCGCACTGATGATATCGTGCTTGTCTTTTATGCTTTGAATGGTGCCTGTAAGGTGGAGATGCACGCCTCCGTCTTTTGTCACTCTCATGTACGACTTCCCGTAGCTCGACTGCAATCGGCACACCACCTTCGATATGTTGCCTGTGTAGGGTAGGGGTGTGCGCTTCTTTGTCACCATTACTCGGCCCTTCCCGATTGTCACGTCAGCGCCCTTCACTTCCAGTTCCGGAAGCTTGCAATCCTTCGCCACATTCACGCGGATGGTCCCCTGCCGGGTGATACTCATGCTCTCAAGTTCCGACTGCGAGAGCAGAATGATTTGGTTTAATAAGCTATTGTTTTTCATTTTTTAGTTTTCGTTTTGGTTTCAACTTTTAACTTTTATCTTTTATCTATTATCTATTAACTCTCGTTTTCGTTTTCGTTTTGGTTTTCGTTAAAGATTTCGTCATGTTTGTGATCGTAGATAAGTTCCTTCTCGTAGATGCTCATTTTCAGCGGACTCATATCGCCTACGAGTCGGTTTCTTTTCAGGCTCTTGAGCAGTTGCTTGTCGCGCAGTGCCTTGGCAATGTCCAGACGGCTCACCTTGAAGCGGTTGAAGAGGATGTGCACTCCCACTTCTTCCTCGTTGTACTTTGTCACAATTGTGGTGACGTAGGCATTCTGTTCGTCTTTGATGAAGTTTGCCATGATTGTTTTGCGATTCAGGAAATCTGTTTTCCTTCTTATCTTAAGTAGTTTCATTTTGTTTGATTTTTGGTTTTCGTTTTGGTTTTCGTTCTCATTTATGCAATCGGCCGAATTGCGGTGCAAATGTACGGAGCTTTCTTCTGGGCAAAAACAGTTTATTTTTGACCAGCAACAAAATCTTTCAATTCACGTATTCTCAGCCTCTGTTCCTTTTTAAGGCAATAGCGTCCCGCACCCTTGTAAATACCGTTTTTTTCATCCACGCCCTCCAGTTTCTTATGAAGTTCGAGCAGATTTCCACACTGGTATATGTCCAGCGCCGCCATATGAAAAACGATGTTGGTTACAACATAGCGGTTCATCTGTCCACGTTTCCGACCCTTCTGCATCACAAGCAACCGGGCAAAAACATCATCACTGATAACAGATTGCCACACCTTGTCGATAAGGGGCATCCATTCTGCTGAGACGTATTCACGTATTGCATTCACATACGTCAATACCTCCTTCTGACACTTCTCCAACAGTTCTTCGGCTGTCAGCGTGTCTTTGATGTCCTCTACAAACAATTTCCCCTCCTGCCAAAGACGATTCACATCGTCTAATGTAAAACCCCTCACGGGGAGTCTCTTGAATACTCTCAATTTGTTGATTTTCCGCCTACCGGGTTGCTTCCTTACGCAGCCATTAAAATTAAAAAATACGCAAATGGCTTCGTGCCGGAGCGGTTATCAAGTAAAATCTTAAGTAATCTCCTTTATTGCGGTGGCAAAGATACGTCTTTTTCGAGACATCCGAGACATTCGAGACATCAAAAGAAATGAAAAGAGAGAAAAGAAAGCTTATCCCCCTGCACCCCCTATACAAAGAAAAGAGTAGAAAAGAAAGAAAACCTGCGGGAATACCCTTCTTCTACCCACTAAGTTTATGAGAAGACCCTAAGCTGTGCGCGCACGCGAGAGTGATGTCTCGAATGTCCCGGATGTCTCGGGCGTAAATTTTTCTTACATGCGTACACACACGTATGAGCGCGTTCCCGTGCGATGAGGCGTTTCAGAATACTCAAAATAAATTTTTTCTCTTAGAATATCAGTGCGTTACAACGAAAATTGCTGATTTCGATTTTTTGCTGTCGTACCTTTGCAGCGCCAAACCAGAGATAAGGCAGCCTCTAGGGTTCGTCTACAAATCTCTAGATGAAGCAAAGAATCTGGGTGAAAGATATCTTACAGATGAACGGCCGACCCCCCTCAGTCCCCCAAGGGGGGAGGACATGATAAAAAAGACTCACCCTCCTATGGGAGGGCACGGGGAGGGGTCGTAACTAGAACCTCACGATGCTTAGGTAATCGTCATTAACAACTATGGCAAAGATTGATATGATGTGGCTCAACGACGGAATTCACGGTCGCGCCGACAAGACCTCTCGCACCTACACCAAGGTGGACCGCCTCACAGGCAAGACCTACGCAGTGACTCTCCGCAATCCCCGTACGGGCAAGGACTTCACCAACGGGCAGATTCGCCAGAACAACAAGTTCGGTGCTCTCTGCATGGGTGTTCATGCATGGGTGAAGCTGGCCAAGGCCGCTGATGCCTCTGCTGAGGACAAGGCACAGTACAAGAAGTTCGTCAAGGCACTCAGGGCTCAGCACCAGTACCCCTCTGTGTTCGCCCTTATCATGGCAAAGCGTTACGCTACCGTCAATGAGGAGCTCAGCGCAGTGACCATCACGGACGGCGAGTACACCAAGACCGTGGAGTTCGTGTTCAACGCACGTCCTCTCATCGACGGTCAGGAAGACCCCGAGTTCAGCGGATCTACGGATTCAGGGAACGGCGGATCTACGGGTGGTAATAGCGGCAGTGCAGAGACCGTACGTCTCACCGTAAGCGCAGGCAACGGCGGTAAGGTGAAGATCGGCGACGGCGAGTACGGCGCAGGTGCCAACACAGACGTGGCACCCGGTACGAGTGTCAGCATCGCTGCTCAGCCCAACGCAGGCTACAGCTTCTCGCAGTGGAGCGACGGCAACACAAGTGCTTCCCGTAGTGTAACCGTGAACGCAGCTATGACGTTGACTGCTTCCTTCACCCTCAATGGTGGTGGTAGCAGCGACGGACCAGGCGAGTGAGAAATGGCTTAGTGCTATTTAGAAAAAAACAATAAAAACCGCCTCTGTCGAGGAAAAACCTAAAAAACCAAATTAAGGAAAATTTCGTCTCATAGTGTAATTTTAGAAAAGGAAAATATTTGGTTTATGGCGAGAGCTTTGCTCTCCTTGTCGGCAGACATTTTGGCGAGATCGAAAACAAGCTTTCATCGTCGCCCAAAGTCTCCCACCAGCCATTGCATGGCATCGCCATAATCCAAATTGAAAATCGCCTTTCGGCGTAAAATCGCTTTCAAACATCCGTTTTCAGCGTAAAATGATTATTCCCATCAGGACTAGCCACATGACAATAGAAACTTATTTTATGCGCACATTTTCGTTGAGCGAATGTGAGGTACGAACTGAGCAGAAAATGAAGCAATTTTATGCTGAATGTAATGAGGCAATTTTCAATTTTATCACAGCGGGCCTGCAAAGCAGGTGGTTTTCGGCGAATTGCCTGCTTTTGTAAACAAGCTTCCATCGCAGGCTTCTCGCCAAAACCACCTGCTTTGCAGGCTCGCTGTGATTCAATCGAAATGCCTTTGACTCTTGCTCTTGCCCTAGATTTAGACAAATGAAAGATGGTTTTTTAGTGAGTGAAGCGAACGGGGTTTTTCTCTCGCAAGTATGTAAAAGACTCTGTAAGAGGCTGAGATGTGAGGCATGGATTTTTATCTGGAAGCTTGTTTACAAGGAAAAATATATGCCTTGCATCGCAAAGGGCTGAAAGCACTTACATACTGGAGAGAGTGTTTTCTCGGTTTTTGTTGAAATAAAATCTTTCCGTGCTTTCCGTGATATCTGTGTGAGATTAAATTTCAATAACCAATAACCAATAAACTATAACCATTCATGAACTTAACCGAACACTTTACTTTGGAAGAGATGCTCCGCTCAGAGACAGCGACAAAGAAGGGCATCGAGAACCGCATCAACGCGGAAGAAGTGAACAACCTCCAGAAGCTCTGCCAGAAGGTGCTTGAACCTCTGCGTCAGCATTTCGGCAAGCCGATAAGGATAAACAGCGGTTTCAGGTGCAAGGCATTGAACGATGCCGTAGGAGGCGCAAAGAACAGCTATCACACAAAAGGCAGAGCCGTCGATATCCCCTTCGTTCCCGGCCACTACGCCTTCCTGCGCGACAACGTGAAAACAACGGAACTCATCAACGAGGGCTCGTGGCTACACGTTGCCCTCTAAATGAAAAATGATAAAGTTAGAGCGCTGAAAATTCTCAGCGCTCTTTCTTGTTTCGGACAATCGGACTAAAGCATTCTGTCCATGCTTTCGAATATTTTGCGTATTTACGCATGTTTTTCGAATGCAAAGGTAAGCAAAATATTTGAAACGCCAAGGCTTCCATCTGATTTTTTTGCGTATTTACGCATATTTTTCGGAAATAATTTTTGCCTTTCGGACAATCGGACAAAAGGCGACTGGGGTCTTTAGAGCGGCCACTGAATGTGGCTGCGGCCCCACTAAGGGGAGAGAGTCCCCACTCTCGACGGAGGGCAAATCCATGAATTTTGTGTATTTATTTCCCCTTGCGGAACTCGCGCGGGGTGATGCCCGTCTCGCGCTTGAAGAATCTCGAAAAAGACGAATAGTCGGGAAAATGCAACTGCTCCGCTATCTCGTAGGTTGTTAGTTCGGTGGTGGTCAAAAGCACTTTGGCATGAAGACTGACAGCACGGTTAATCCACTGCATAACAGTGAGTCCACTGGCTTGTTTGACAACTTTTGAGAGATAATCGGATGTAAGACACATTTTGGCAGCGTAGAATAAAACGTTGCGTTCGTTATCGGCGTTTTCATTTACAAGTTCTCTGAATTTTCTTAATATTTGCTCTTCGTTGGAGATATTCTTGTTGGGTTGCTGCTGTCGTTGCTCTAGGGCTATTTCATAGATATTGGAAACAATAGCCGTCACCATTGCCATCACGGTATTCCTACGAAAAGGTTTGTGGCGGGCAATATCCCAAAGCGTATGTGCCATTTGCAGAAACTCGTGCTGTTCCGTTTGTTTTACATGTAAAATGATATTCTCTTTTACCTGATTGCTGTCTTCGAAATCCAAAGCAATCATATTGAAATCTTCACTCGTAGATTTCTTTTCCTGTATCGTGTTTGGCTTGATTAATATGATGTCACCTGCGCGCCAAGTGAAATCCTCCATATCAATTGCTGTCTCTATGCTGCCACTCGTCACAAAGACTACGGAGGCCTGTTGGCGAAGATAGACAATCTCGTCATCCATAATGTCAGACAGCGCATCTCCGCTCATTACCATGCAGAAATGCTTGTCGACAACGATACGATCTTGATATCGTTCCTCACTATAGGTTTGCACGACATCACTCAGCGTGACATCATTCAGTTTTTTCCGGATACCTGTCTTCGTCGGCATATTGATTAATTTGTTCGCAAAATTAATAATATTTTTGAAAACAGATGAATACCTCCGCTAATTTCCCCTGAATCTGTCACATTTAAGACGGAATTTGACATGTAAATATCAAAAATATCGTCATACCTTTGCACCGGAAATTCATTTAAACTCTTTTTTAACATATAAAATTATTATTAAAATTATGAAAAAGAAGTTCATTTTTATTTCGATGGCAGCGTTTCTTGCCATCACCACATTCAGCGCTTGCAGCAATGATGTAGAGGACAGTATTCCCGTTCCTGCTCAGGAGGAGGAAACCGTCATCAATGACAATCCCTATGCCGTCACTATTGACGAGGCAGAGAAAACCCTTGAGCAGATTCTCGCCAACGAGAACGAACAAATAACAAAGGGCGGAGGTGTGGCCCACCAACGTCGCATCAAGAGTCGCTACACCACAGGAGGGAATAGTACTGTGACACGTTCGGCAAGCGGTGAAGAGATTGTTGAGGAGCATCCCGTAGTACATATCTTCAACTTTGAGAACAACGAGGGATTTGCTGTCATGGGTGGTGACAAGCGAGGTGCTCCAATGCTTGCTCTAACGGAAAGTGGCGAACTCACTCCCGGCATGACAATAGACAATCCCGGTGTTGTGATTTCCCTTGCACTTGCCGAGGCTGCTTATCGCCAGATGATTATCGAGTCCGGTATTGATACAACATATATTACTAACGGAGTGGTTGTTAGCGCAATCGTCCGAGACAGTCTTACCGTAAATAAGAATGGTCAATGCCAAGTAAATTGGGATCAAAATGATCCATTTAATCTTCTATGTCCTGGATTTGCCCCAGCAGGATGTGATGCTGTAGCCGTTGCTCAACTTATGTCAATTTACAAATATCCTTCTTCTTATGGTGGATATAGTTTTGATTGGGATGAGATGCTTGTCAATAATGAGAGTCTTGACATTGCACGTCTTATGAAGCAGTTGGGATTGCCGGAGAATTTAGACATACAATATTCTTCATCGGGGTCTGGCGCATATCTATCGAATGCTCCAAGAACATTTCAGAATTTTGGATATTCATCACCTGGCACGTATGCAAGTTACAATGCAACCACAATTATGAATAATGTCATGACGGGAAAACCTGTGCTCATAGGCGGACAGAAAACTAGATATATATACATGTTAAATCCATTAAATACAATGGTATTTGTTGGTTGCGAATTTAAAGGTCATGCATGGTTGGGTGATGGAGGTAAAATAATCACGACGACAACTCATGTGTATAATCTTCAGACAGGAGCATATACAGTATTAGGGCCAACGACAAACAAGTACATTCATTGTAATTTCGGATGGAAGGGTCGATTTAATGGTCTGTACTTATGTGACAATATAGATGCGCCAGATACTACAAGTGGTCCACATATAATCTCAGGTAATACTTATTATTATGCTGATGATAATTATTTCCAGTACAGCCTTGAAATGGTAACAGGAATATCTAATCAGTAATTATAATATTACACCATACATTACAAATCTTGATTTTTTTTATTATATTTGCATCAAAATATAATTAATAAAGTAAAATAGTAAGACTAAACTATGAAAAAATTAATGTTTTTATTCGTGTCCTTGCTGACACTCACGATGACAAGTTGTGGAGATGACGAAGACGAACCCACTCCAGTTTTGCCTGTGATAGATGAGTATAGTAATCCCAGTCCCGTATTGACAGTTATCCCGGCAGAGGGTGGAACTGTGGCAATTAGTTGGCCAACAATCTATAACAATTGGACATTCTATACAACTACATGGTCGGTTAGGGAAGGCCATGAAGAGGATTACAAGGAAAAAATAAGCGAGGATCCAGGAAACTGGTTGCTTGTAATGGATTCTGAAGCTCCCCGGTGTGAGATTGAGGTAGAGAGAGAAGGCAACGTAATGACGGGTGAATGGTTTACTGCTGAAAGCTACAGCACGGGTACCATGCACATGGGTACAAAAGAGGTTCCAAGCGGCATGTGGACAAAGGTGACACTTTCAGCCAACACTACGGGAACCAAGAGGAGCCTGACGATTATTACCGGACGTTCTGACATTGGTGCCGCCTACATCTTCCAAGACTGCGAAGAGACGGAGGAATAAAAGCCAAGACTGCGGGCTTCGCCCTAATTGACAATTGATAATTGACAATTGACAATTGATAAAGTTAGAGCGCTGAAAATTCTCAGCGCTCTTTCTTATTTCGGACAATCGGACTGAAGATGTAAGAAAGATGTAAGATGTATGAGGGTTTACTGTTTACCGTTTATGGCCTCAACAGATTGATCGGAGCCACAAACACACCATCCTCTCGCTTGTATGCACCACCAACGGCAGTCAGCACCAGCAGGAACGACGGTGCCTTTTCATCACTCTTCTCCACAATCTTGTCGCGCAAGGTTAACAGCGATGATGCTCCGTCTTCAATAAGGTCTTCGCCACCCAATTTAATCTCAACACCACCCCAGCGACCGTCTTCCAGTTTCACCACAGCATCACACTCCAGTCCGGCATTGTCGCGATAGTGTTTCAATGTGCCACCCAGCGTGTCTGCATACACTCTGAGGTCTCTTACGGCAAAGTCCTCATAGAACAGGCCAAAGCTGTTCAGGTCCTTCATCAAGTCTGCCGGACTCACCCCCAAACTGCGACACGCTATCGACGTATCCACAAAATGCCTAGTAGGTGTGCTTCTGATGGACGTCTTCGACCTGATGTTCGGATTCCATGCCTCCATATCCTCAATGATATACAGGTCTTTCAGCGCCTCCATGTAGTCATCATACGTCTTGGTGTCCATTGTGCGCTCGTTGCTCTGACGTATATCAGAGACAATAGTCGATACAGCAGCTTCCGACGAGATATTCCTTGCATAGCTCCTCAGAATCATCCTCAGCACTTCCGGCTTCTTGTTGCGGAATCGTTCATTCTCGCTGTCTTCAAACACGAACAGGCCGTTATAATAGTTCTTCGTGACTTCCAGTGCTATCTCCCTTGGGGCCAGCACCGACACAGGCCATCCGCCACGACAGAGCAGGAATGCCACATCATCCAGCGTAAAGTCCTGATTCATGTCCCACGGGAAGTTCTTTCCACCTTCAAACAAGTCCTTCAACGACACAGTACCCTTCGACTCCTTTGATTCCCACAGCGTCATCGGGCGCATGGCCAACGGAGTGATTCTTCCCGCTCCGCTATGATGCACCTCTGTTTTGTCTGCCGGGGTCGAACTGCCAGTAAGTAGGTATTTACCAAACTCGTAGTTAAAGTCCAGGTCGTCTTTCACTTGGTTCCAGATGTCTGGGGCCTTTTGCCATTCATCTATTAAACGCGGTTTCTCACCTTCAAGCACAGCTTTGGGATTCATCCTAGCCATCATAATAGACTGTTTCGTGTTCAGTTTCACGAGACTCTTCTGGTAGAGCATGCACGTCGTTGTCTTGCCGCAGAACTTTGGGCCGGCCACAACTACTGCACCAGATGTCTTCAATTTTAGTGCAATCGCATCTTCTATAAGTCTTTGATAATACATAACCAACTCTGGCATTAGTTCTTTCCGGGCACAAAGATACAAAAATCCCCAAGATTTTCAATCAAAAATTCCCAAGATTTTCAACTTGCGGTCAAGTTTTTGCCTGATAATGTGAAAAAGTAGCGAAAAAAGTTCCTTGTCTATGCTGGATTATCGTTTCAGCCGGGCTTTTTATTTCGGACAAACGGGCAAAAGAGGTAAGAGGGAAGAAGTAAGAGGGAAGAAGTAAGAGGGAAGAAGTAAGATGTGGAGAAGTAAGAAGTAAGAGGTATGAGGGCTGATGTATGACGACCAATCCGAATAAAAGCTCAATGTTAAAAATTGCAAAATCCGTTAATCTGACAAGTTTATCCAATAATTTGACAAGTGATTATCGAAAAATACGTCGTACTTTTGCAGCGGAAAAACATTATTAACCAATAAAAAAATAAAACTATGAAGAAACTGATGTTCTTATTTGTGTCGCTTTTGACACTTACAATGACAAGTTGCGGAGATGATGACCCCGAACTTGTAGGGGATAAGTTCAATCTTTGCAACAAAGCCGCATCTTATGTACCAGCTGAGGGTGGCACTATTACACTTGGATGGAATGAAGGCATCATCATGAAGGGCAACGCCTTTACAAAATCTTGGTCACCCAAAGAAGGATTTGAAGACAGTTATAAAGATTATTTAAATAGTTATTCTGGACATTATGGTGGATGGACATATGCCATCGATGCAGAAGACGGAGCCAAGCCAGATGCGCATAACATAGCAGAAACGAAAGCTGAAGGCAATGTCATGTACGGCGACTGGTTTACAATAACGTTTATTGACAGTCCTGTAGAAGGGTTAATTGTGCCCTATAAAAAACTTTATGGTGTGGTTTTCAAGAACTATTGGGGTGTAACCGTTACTATTTCACCCAATACCACCGGAGCAAGAAGGTATCTGATGCTTGATTTCTCCAGCGGAACGGTAAATGTCTTTAGTGAAGATGCAATTATCTTCCAGGACTGCGAAGAGCCCGAAGAGTAAAAGCCAAGAGTCAAGGGTCTAGGGTCTAAAGACAAAAGCAAGGCCACTTCACAAAATGCGTGAGGTGGCTTTTGCTTGTTTCTTTGCATCTTTTTGCCTGATAATGTGAAAAAGTGGCGAAAAAAGCTCTTTTTGCATCACAAATTGGAAAAACGGACAAAAAGTTGTATATTTGCGTTGGAAAAACGGACAAACATATGCTTAAACGAAAAATTGACAGCTATTTAGAGCTGTTTTACAAGCGGACCAACAAAGCGCTTCTGGTGACCTTAGAAAAGAAACTATAGGTGATATCATTTATGATATTGATTTGACAGGTCTGAATAAATAAAGGCGCTTGCGGGCGCCTTATTTTATTTCGGACAAACGGACAAGTGGACTAGTGATTTTTGGCCTTCTTAAGATAGTCGTGATAGTAATGTGATACACATCAGTGTAAGGTCGTCGCTGGGTTCTGCCCCGGAGCGATGCTGCTCCACGGCCTTTGTGAGCATATCGATGACCTCGTGCGAGTCCAGACGGGCGGCATCGGCCATCAGCTCGATGAGGCGGTTGTCGCCGAGAAGCGCCTTCTGCGGGTTTTCGGCCTCGGTCAGTCCGTCGGTGTAGATGAGCAGCTGATGACCGCGTATATCCGGGAGCATCTCACCCCGGAAGGGAAGGCCCTCCATGATGCCGATGGGCTGGTTGACGTGCGTCATCTGGAGGAACTGACCGTCGATGACGGGGGGATTGTGTCCGCAGTTGCAGAAGTCGAGCTGTCCGCTGTCGAGGTGGATGAGTCCGATGAACATGGTGACGAACATGTTGTTGTCGTTGCCCTCAGACAATTCGTCGTTCATGCGCACGGCGATGTCGGCAGGAGCCATACCCTCGGAGGCGAAGGTGCGGAAGAGACGGGCACTCTGTGCCATGAAGAGCGAGGCGGGCACACCCTTGCCCGAGACGTCGCCCACGCAGAAGTAGAGGCTGTCGCCCTGGAGGAAGTAGCCGTAGAGGTCGCCGCCCACCTCCTTGGCGGGCACCATGGAGGCAAACATGTCGAGACCCTCGCGCTCGGGGAAGACATTTGGCACCATCGACATCTGGATGTTGCGGGCGATGCGCAGCTCCGACTCGATGCGCTCCTTGGCCGTCGTGGTCTCCTCCAGCTGGTCGTAGGCCTGCTGCAGCTTCACGTGAGCGGCTTCGAGCCGTTTCTCGGCCCGGCGTCGGTAGAGGGTATATATAATGAAAAAGGTGGTGATGAGTCCTAAGGCCGCGAGTGTGCCTATCCATCGTTCGTGGGAGAGCTCGGCCTTCTGATGGGCAATCTCCATCTCCTTGCCCTGCATGTCGTAGATGGTGGCCATCTTGGCCATCTGACTGCGTTTCTGGGCGGCGAAAGAGGAGTCGTAGAGTTCGGCTATCTGCATGGCCACCTGGAGGGCGGAATCTTTGCGTCCGGCGTAGTAGTTGGCGCGCAGTTTCGGTATGTAGTATGCTCCCATTTCCTCCAGCGACGGTCTCACGCCTCTCCATTTGAGATACCAGTCAAGCACCTCGTAGTGTGTCGCGGCTTCCTCCCACCGCTCGGCATTCATCAGGTAGTCGTTGGACTGGATTAAACCGTTGAGAGTGTTGGCATACACGGTCTTGTTGAATTCTGCATATTCCGTGGCAGCAGTATCCGTCTGTCCCAGGCTCCACAGTTTGATGGCATGATCCAGATGGAGGTAGCCGCCATATATACCCAGCACACGGGCATCGGGATGGTATCGTCTGAGGGATTGCTGCACGGAGTCGACGAATATCAGCCAGTATCTGGCCTCCTCCCAATCCTTTTCTCTCACATATGCATCCTTTATGCGGGCGTAGGAATTGATGAACAACTGGTGATTGAATACAGAGGGATCCTCGGCAAGCACATCCCAGCAGTATTTGCCGGCCTTATCTCCCACTTCTTTGGCTTTATCGAATTCCCCCAGTTTCACATAGCAGCTTGCCAACAGGGAATACAGGTTGATTCTCTGGTCGTAGAGCCCGTTGTCCAGTGAGTCCATCAAGGCCAGCAGTGGCACAGCCAGGCGCAGGAAGCCCTCGTAGTTGTGCTGCATGTAGAGATAAAGGGACAAGTGGTTGCCCGCGAAGTTGTAGTACCACTTGCGGCGGTTCTCCGGACTGTCGTAGCTCATCGCTACCCTGTAGAGTCTCACCATCTCGTCGTCGGCTTCGGTTTCCTGCCGTATAAGCTCATAACTGTGAGCACGGAACACAGCGGCGGCCATTGCGTTTATCTCGCCCCTGTTCTCCATACTGTCTATGAATGAATATAGGTAGTTGAGTGCAGCCTGGGCCGTATCCCTGTTTCCTGTCCGCAGAATGGAGTACGGACGGGCAGAATAGATGACATCCATTATGAAGGAATCCGTCTTGCTCAGTTCGGGATCAGCGAAATCTTTCAGTTTATTGTCTTCCTTTTCATCGCATGCCACAACAGAGAAGAACAGGGCTGCGGCGGCGGCAATGATGATTATAGCCTTTCTCATAGTAGTTGTATATTGTTTATAAGGAGAATATCCTCAGAAAACATCCAAATCACAATGCAAAGATACATAATTTATTTATAATAACATCTTTCTTGGCGTGTTTTTTCAAAATATCGGGCTTTATATTTCGGACAATCGGACAAGTGGACTGGCAAATTTTGTGTGATGTCCCCGCGGAGATGTTCCCTGACCTGATAAAAAAGCCCACGAAAAGAGAAAGACAATACAAAAAGCAAATATAAGGCAACAAAGTTTAGCAAAATGCTTGTCTGGGCGCCAAAATCTTCGTACTTTTGCAACCGATTTAGAGAAAAAGGAAACATTTTGTATTTGACGACCGCCGCTAGGCAACAAAAAAAGGAAGAGAGAAAGTATGCAACAAGCAAAACTGATATTGGATGACGGCACTGAGTTCTGCGGATGGTCGTTCGGCGCAGAGCAGAACACAGTGGGCGAAGTGGTGTTCAACACAGCCATGACGGGTTATCCCGAGAGTCTGACCGACCCCAGCTACGCAGGGCAGATACTGGTGACCACCTTTCCGCTGATAGGCAACTACGGTGTGCCCGAGACTGGCGGCGAACCGCTGCCGACGTTCATGGAGAGCGACCGCATTCACGTGAAAGCCCTGGTGGTGGCAGACTACAGCGAGAAGTATTCGCACTGGAATGCGAAGGAGTCGCTCGCCGACTGGCTGAAGCGCGAGGGCATCCCCGCCATCTCCGGTATCGACACCCGACGTCTCACCATGCTGCTCAGAGAACGCGGCGTGATGAGGGGAAGGATTATTTTGAGTGAAGAGTTAAGAGTTAAGAGTGAAGAGTGTTCCGACTACGGCTCTATCAACTGGGTGGAGAAAGTGAGCTGCAAAGACGTCATCACCTACGAGCCAACGGTCAAGAGCCAAGAGGCAAGAGCCAAGCGCGTGGTGCTTGTAGACTGCGGCGTGAAGGCCAATATCATACGCTGTCTGCTTCGTCGCGGCGTGGAGGTGATACGCGTGCCCTGGGACTATGACTTCAACCAGTTGGAGTTCGACGGCCTCTTCCTTGCCAACGGTCCCGGCGACCCGGAGCAGTGCGGCAAGACAGTGGAACACATCCGCACGTTCCTTAATAATAAAACGGTGAGGCCCCTGATGGGCATCTGCCTGGGCAACCAGTTGCTGGCCCGTGCTGCAGGGGCTAAGACATACAAACTGAAATACGGACACCGCTCGCACAACCAACCCGTGCAGCGTGTCGGCTCCACGCAATGCTTCATCACCTCGCAGAATCACGGCTATGCCGTGGATGCCTCTACCCTGCCCTCCGACTGGGAACCGCTCTTCGTCAATATGAACGACGGTTCGAACGAGGGTATCCGTCACAAGACGAACCCGTGGTTCTCTGCGCAGTTCCACCCCGAAGCCTGCTCCGGCCCCACGGACACGGAGTGGATGTTTGATGAATTCGTTTCTTTAGTTGACAAGTTGACAAGTAAACAAGTAAACAAGTTGGATGCAAAAACTAACGACTCGTCAACTTGTCAACTCGTCTACTCGTCAACTCCCAAAAAAGTCCTCATCCTGGGCTCCGGAGCCTTGAAAATCGGCCAGGCAGGCGAGTTCGACTACAGCGGTGCCCAGGCGCTGAAGGCGCTGAAGGAGGAAGGTGTGAAGTCGGTGCTCATCAATCCTAACATAGCCACCGTGCAGACCTCGAAGGATGTGGCAGACACGGTGTATTTCCAACCCGTGACACCCGATTTCGTGGAGCGTGTCATAGAGAAGGAGCGCCCCGACGGCATACTGCTCTCGTTCGGCGGACAGACGGCGCTCAACTGCGGCGTGGAGCTCTACCGGAAAGGCATCCTGGAGAAATACGGCGTGAAGGTGCTGGGCACACCCGTGCAGGCCATCATAGACACAGAAGACCGCGACCTCTTCGTGAAGCGCCTCGATGAAATCGGCGTAAAAACGATAAAGAGCGAAGCGTGCAGCAATATCGAGGAGGTGCGACGCGCTGCGCACGCACTGGGATTTCCCGTCATACTACGTGCGGCATACGCCCTCGGAGGTCTGGGTTCGGGGTTCTGCGACAACGACGCCGAACTGGACACTCAGGCCGAGGAGGCTTTCTCGTTCTCACCGCAGGTGCTGGTGGAGAAGTCGCTCAAGGGCTGGAAGGAAATAGAATACGAGGTGGTGCGCGACCGCTACGACAACTGCATCACCGTCTGCAATATGGAGAACTTCGACCCCCTCGGCATCCATACCGGAGAGAGCATCGTCGTGGCTCCCAGCCAGACGCTCACCAACAGCGAATACCACAAACTGCGTGCTCTGGCCATCAAGATAATACGCCACATCGGCATCGTCGGCGAGTGTAATGTGCAATACGCCCTAGACCCCAACAGCGAAGACTATCGCGTCATCGAGGTGAATGCACGTCTGAGCCGCTCCTCGGCCCTGGCATCAAAGGCAACGGGATATCCTCTGGCTTTTGTGGCCGCAAAACTGGGTTTGGGCTACGGTCTCTTCGAACTGAAGAACTCCGTCACAAAGACCACCAGCGCCTTCTTCGAACCTGCGCTCGACTACGTGGTGTGCAAGATACCGCGCTGGGATCTGTCCAAGTTTCACGGCGTGAACCATGAACTGGGTTCTTCGATGAAGAGCGTGGGCGAGGTGATGGCCATCGGACGCACCTTCGAGGAGTCCATCCAGAAGGGGTTGCGCATGATCGGTCAGGGTATGCACGGATTTGTGGACAACAAGGCGCAGCACGTGACCGATGTGCCCGGCGCTCTGCAGCATGCCACCGACACGCGTATCTTTGTCATAGCAAAGGCCATGATGATGGGCTACACCATCGCGCAGATTCACCAGATGACGAAGATAGACCGATGGTTCCTCGAGAAACTGAAACACATCATCGACATTGACGAGCGGCTGAGAGGGTTCTCATGGCTGTCGGAATACTCGGAATGCTCAGAACACTCCGAATTCCTGGAAGCCCTCGAAGAACCCGGTCTTGCAGAACTGCTCTACAAAGCGAAGATATACGGATTCTCCGACTTCCAGATTGCTCGTGCTCTGGGTTTCGAGGGCAGCATGAATATGGAGGACGCCGGTCTGATGATACGCCGGTGGAGGTATGAGCTGAATATTCTTCCTGTGGTGAACAAGATAGACACCCTCGCTGCAGAATATCCGGCACACACCAACTACCTGTACATGTCGTACCTGTAATCCCCTTAGCGGGCGAGAGCCGCGAACAGGGCATCGAGAGCCGCATCGGCATCTCCAGCAGCCTCATCGAGCAGGGCGACGAACTTGGAACCGATGATGGCACCGGCGGCATTGTCCTGAGCGGCCTTGAGGGTCTGGGCATTCGAGATGCCGAAACCAATCATGCGGGGATTGCGGAGGTTCATCGCATTGATGCGCTGGAAGTAAGCCTGCTTCCGGGCATCGAAACTGTCCTGCGTGCCGGTAATGGCTGCCGATGACACCATATAGATGAATCCGTCGGTGTGCTCGTCGATGAAACGGATGCGCTCGTCGCTGGTTTCGGGTGTGATGAGCATGATGATGCGCAGGTCGTAGCGGTCGGCAATGGGCTTCACCACATTCAGGTAGTCGTCGAAGGGCAGATCGGGAATGATGGCACCGCTGACACCGGCCTCCACACACGAACGGCAGAAGGCCTCGATGCCGTAGTGCAGTATGGGATTGAGATAGCCCATCATCACAAGAGGTATCTCCACCTTGTCCTTGACGGCGGCAAGCTGTGAGAAGAGGCGGGTGAGCGTCATACCGTTTCGCAGCGCCTTGGTGGCAGCACTCTGTATGACGGGACCGTCGGCCAGGGGGTCGCTGAAAGGAATACCCACCTCCACCATAGCAATACCGCGACGCTGCATGGCGAGGATGACATCGGCTGTGCTCTCGAGCGTGGGAGCACCAGCACAGAAATAGAGCGAAAGGAGTTTTTCGTCCTTGCTGTCTGCAAAAAGTTTGTTTATCTTATTCATAGTGATTGGAGAAACGTTTTCAGTTTATTGATATCTTTTAGGGCAGGAGATATTTCGAAGCGCGAATTGAGGTCGATACCGACGCACTTCGGATGGCGGAAAGCCTTCACGCGCTCTGCGTCATCAGGACCGATGCCGCCGCTGAGCAGAAAGGGCGTCTCACCCTGATAGGAGGAAAGCACGCTCCAGTCGAACTTCTCACCGTTGCCTCCTACGCACTTGCCCTTCGTGTCGAAGAGAAAGTAATCCACAAGTCCCTCGTAGGGCGCTGTCTGAGCAAGATCATTGCCATCACTCACGTTGATTGCCTTGATAAGATGGAATCCCTGCAACTGAGCGCAGTACTCGCGCGACTCACGGCCGTGAAGCTGGATATAGTCGAGGGCATATTCATCAGCAATGCGCCTGACCGTCTCGATGTCCTCGTCGACAAAGACACCGACACGCTTGCACCCCGTAGGCAGATAGGCGGGAGGCTCGCTGATGTAGCGTTTGCTGCCTGACCAGAATATAAATCCCATCAAGTCGATGGCAAGAGCCTCAACCTCGCGGATGTTGTCCGCATCGCGCATGCCGCAAACTTTAATTATGGGTCTCATGGGGCTAATGGGCTAATTGGGTGATGAAGTCCTTGAGGGACTGGCCGGGGTCGGGAGTCTTCATGAAGTTCTCACCGATGAGGAAACCTCGGAAACCGGCCTCGCGCAGAGCCCTCACTGTTGCAGGATTCGAAATACCACTTTCGCTCACCTTGACAGCATCCCGTGGCAGGAGTTCGGCCAGACGGAAACTGTATTCCACATCGGTGACGAAGGAACCCAAATTGCGGTTGTTGATGCCGCAGAGATCGGGTTGCAGGTCGGCGTATTCGAGTTCCGCCTCGGAGTGCATCTCGAGGAGCACCTCCAAGCCCAATTCGTGAGCCTTCTCCATCAGTCGCCTGCACTCCGCCTTGCTGAGACAGGCGGCAATGAGCAACACGGCACTCGCGCCGCAGAGGGCGGCGGCATAGAGCTGGGCCTCATCGATGACGAAATTCTTGTAGAGCACGGGGATGGTGACTCCCGAACGGCGGGCCGCACGGATGAAGTCGTCACTGCCTCCGAAATACTTCTCGTCGGTGAGGATGCTGAGCGCTGCTGCACCATGCTGCTGATAGCTCAGCGGTATGATGTCGGCACGCCCCTCTTCCTTGATCCATCCCTTCGACGGCGAGCGGCGCTTGAATTCGGCAATGATGCCCGACTCGCTCCGGAGCAGAGCCTGCCGCAAAGAAGGCTTGGGAGCGTAGACGGCTTCCACCTCAGAGCGCTTCGTTGCGATTATTTCTTGTAAGATATCTTTCATAGGGCTTATGGGGCTAATAGGGCTAATAGGGCCTATAGGACTTATGAGTTCAATTCCACAAATTTCTTGAATGTCCTCAGAGCCGCACCGCTGTCGATGCTCTCGCGGGCGATGGCAATGCACTCCTCGATGCTCTTCTGTCCTTTCTCCAGCACCTGGATGGCAAATGCCGCATTGGCCAGCACGATATTCTTCTGAGCCAGCAGAGCGCGGTTTTCAAGCACGCTGTCGAATATCTCCGCAGCCTCCTCCTCTGTGGCACCGCCTACGAGTTCCTCGGGCTTGGCAATGTCGAAACCCAGATCCTGCGGACGGAAGATGCGCTCGTAGTTGTTGGTGGTCACCTTGAAATTGCCCGTGAGCGATATCTCGTCATAGCCGTCGACGGAATTCACGATGCCGTAGTCGATACCCAGACGCTGGTAGACGCTGCTGTAGAGGCGCATCTGGTCGAGATTGGCCACACCCAGCAACTGACACTGCGGACGCGAGGGATTCACGATGGGCCCGAGCAGATTGAAGATGGTGGGGAACGGCAGTGCCTTGCGGATGGGGCCCACAAACTTCATCGCGTTGGCAAAGAGCTGGGCATGCAGATACACGATACCGGCCTCGTCGAGAGAGCGGTTCAGACGGTCGATGTCGTCCGTGAATTTGATGCCGTGGTGCTGGATGACATTCGAGGCTCCGCTCACCGAGGTGGCTGCATAGTTGCCGTGCTTGGCCACCTTGTAGCCGGCACCCGCGATGACGAAGCACGCTGTGGTGGATATGTTGAATGTGTTCTTTCTGTCGCCGCCCGTACCTACGACATCGATATAGCGGTCGGCCTTCAGTATGGCGGGCACACCCGTCTCCAGCACGCCGTCGCGGAAGCCGAGCAGTTCGTCCACCGTCACTCCGCGCATCTGCAGGCAGGTGAGCAGCGCCGTAATCTGTTCGTTGGGATATTCGCTGTGGGTGATTCCTATGAGAATCGTCTTCATCTCCTCACGGGTGAGTTCCTCGTGGTTCAGCAGTTTGGCCAGAATCTCTTTCATAGCTCTATAAAGTTTTTGATGATAGTTTTTCCTTCAGGTGTGAGTACGCTCTCGGGGTGGAACTGTATGCCGTGCACCTCCATCGTCCTGTGGCGCAGCGCCATTATCTGTCCCTCGTCGCTCTCTGCTGTAATCTCCAGGCACTGGGGCAGAGCCTCGCGCGACACCACCCACGAATGGTAGCGCCCGATGGTGATATCACGGTCGAGCCCTGAGAAGATGGGGTCGTCGGCCACAATATGGCAGGGCGTTGCCACTCCGTGAAACACGTCGGAGAGATTCTCCAGCTTTGCTCCGAAGGCCTCGCCGATGGCCTGATGACCCAGACAGACACCCAGCACGGGCTTCCGGCCGGCATAGGTGCGGATGACGTCCAGCAGCAGGCCTGCCTCGGACGGAATACCGGGGCCCGGACTCAGGATTATCTTGTCGAAGGACTCCAGAGCGGAGAGCTCGAACTGATCGTTGCGCACTACGGTGACCTCTGCACCTAGTTCCTTCACCAGATGACTCAGATTGTATGTAAACGAGTCGTAGTTGTCTATTATTACTGTTTTCATTGGACTAATTGGGCTAATAGGGCTAATGAGACTAATGAGATTTATAGCTCGCAGCCACGATGGCACGGCGCAGAGCTCCCAGTTTGTTGTTCACTTCCTGCAGTTCGTATTCCACATCGCTCTTTGCCACGATGCCTCCGCCGGCCTGGAACCACAGTTCGCCGTTTCTGCTGACGAAGGTGCGGATGGTGATTGCCTGATTGAGCGAACCGTCCAGACCGATGATACCGATGCAACCTCCGTAGGCACCGCGGTTGTGGGGCTCGTATTCGGAGATGAGCTGCATGGCACGCACCTTGGGAGCGCCCGACAGCGTGCCGGCGGGGAAGGTGTCGATGAATGCCTTGATGGGGTCGGCTCCCTCGTCGAGCGTACCGCTGACACGCGACACGAGGTGGATGACATGGCTGTAGTATTGCAAGTCCTTGTAGAAGTCCACCTTCACCTCGTGACAGTTGCGACTCAGGTCGTTGCGTGCCAGGTCCACCAGCATCACATGCTCGGCATTCTCCTTGGGGTCGTTGCGCAGATATTCCGCACCCCTGCGGTCGCTCTCCGCATCGCCCGTGCGCTTCGTGGTGCCGGCGATGGGGTCGATGTATGCCTTGCGGCCTTCTATCCTGCAATGCGTCTCGGGCGACGAACCGAAGATGCGGAAACCGCCGAAGTCGAAATAGAAGAGATACGGCGAGGGATTGATGCTGCGCAGGGCGCGATACAGGCGGAAGTCGTCGCCCTCGTAGCGCTGCACGAAACGGCGCGACAGCACTATCTGAAACACGTCGCCTCTCAGGCAGTGGCGTATGCCCTTGCGTATGTTCTCCTTGTGCTCCTCGTCGGTCAGCGTGCTCATCACGTCGCCCACGGGACTGAAGTCATACTCACGGACGTTGCCGCGGTTCATCACCTTGAGCACAGCGTCAATATCGGACAAACCGCCCAGCGTCACCACCTTCAGCGTGTTGTTGTGGTGGTCGAAGACGATGACATCCTTATATAATATGTACAACACGTCTGGAGCGTCGTTCTTCTCCTGCGTCTCGTCCTTCACGGCGATGCCCTCAAAATAGCGTACTGCATTGAAGGAGGTGTAGCCGAAGAGACCGCACACAGCAGCGTCGTCGCCTTCCACGCGGATGCGGTCGATGAGGGCGTGGATGGCCTCAGCCACTCCGTAGCCTTTGTCTATGGCGTGCGTCTCGGTGCTTCCGTCGGGAAATGTCACTGTGGCGATGCCGTGCCCCACAGCCACGCCGGCAATGGGATTGATGCCGATGAAGGAGCGCGAGTTGTTGCTGTCGTGATAGTCCGAACTCTCCATCAGCGCACTCTGCGGATACATGTCCCGCAGACGCATATAGACTCCCACCGGCGTGTACAGATCCGCCAGTATGGTCTTGCTTGTTGTTTTATAGCAATATTTTTCCATCTCTTAACTATTATCTCTAAACTAAAACCTCCCGTACTCCTTTGCCATTTCCTTGTTGCTGAGATATGTCTCCACATCCTTGTCTCCCCTTCCGCTGACGGTGAGCACCACCACGTCGGTGGGTTTGAACGTGAGTTTGGAGAGCGCCGCGATGGCGTGTGCCGACTCTATTGCGGGGATGATGCCTTCCATGCGTGTCAGTTCATAACCGCCGTAGATGGCCTCGTCGTCGTTGATGCTCAGCACCTGGGTGCGTCCCTGTCTGGCCATATTGCAATGCATGGGACCCACACCGGGGTAGTCCAGTCCGGCGGAGATGGTGAATGCCTCCTGTATCTGACCGTCCCCGTCCTGCATCACCAGCATCTTGGCTCCGTGCAGGATACCCGTCGTACCCTTGTGGATGGTGGCTGCCGTGTGGTCGGTTTCCCATCCGTGACCGCCGGCCTCAGCCAGCACTATCTTCACGCGCTCGTCGTCCATATAGTGGTATATCGTGCCGGCCGCATTGCTTCCTCCTCCGATGCAGGCGATGAGGTAGTCGGGATAGTCGCGCCCGATTTTCTCCTCCAGCTGTCCCTTTATCTCCTCCGAGATGACGCTCTGCATGCGTGCCACCAGGTCGGGATAGGGATGCGGCCCCATTGTGCTGCCCACGATGTAGAAGGTGTCGGCGGGATGGCAGCACCAGTCGCGTATGGCCTCCGAACATGCGTCCGACAGCGTCATGTTGCCTGTGCGCACGGGGTGCACCGTGGCCCCCAACATCTTCATGCGCTCCACGTTGGTGTGCTGGCGCTCCACATCGGTGGCACCCATGAACACCTCGCACTGCATACCCATCAGGGCGCACACCGTAGCCGTTGCCACACCGTGCTGTCCGGCTCCCGTCTCGGCGATGATGCGCGTCTTGCCCATCTTCCTGGCCAGGAGTATCTGCCCCACCGTGTTGTTGATTTTGTGCGCACCCGTGTGGTTGAGGTCTTCGCGCTTGAGATAGAGCTGGCAACCGTAGCGCTCGCTCATCCTGCGTGCATAGTAGAGCGGCGAGGGACGGCCCACGTAGTCTCTCAGCAGGGCGCGGTATTCGCGCTTGAACTCCTCGCTCTCGATGATGGGGAGATAGGCCTCCTGCAGGTCGTGCACACATTTGTAGAGAATCTCCGGCACGTATGCCCCGCCGAATTCTCCGTAAAATCCGTTTTTGTCAACTTGGTACTTTCCCATATTCCTTCTTATATATATTGTTTTATTTGTTTATCTTTTATCTGTTTTCAAAAAAAAGGCCCGTCGCAAGAACGACAGGCCTTTCATATTCCCCTTTATCATACAAACTGCGGGTACGCGGCTATCTTCTCACGATTTTTTGAATCCTGAGTTGCGCCACCACCAATAGTTTGCTATTCTTGTCATACTGAGAATCTTACTTTTTTTTCGATTTCGGGGACAAAAGTATGTTGTTTTTTTCATTCCACCAAATTTTTTCCTCACTTTTTTCACATTATCAGGCAAAAAGATGCATTTTTTCGGATAACTGTAAAAAAGTTTTTGATAACTATGCAGAAAAAAAACCGGAAGGGCTGATACGAATGGCGCCCGCAGATATTACCAATATCTAATCATAAACTATCAATACCTCTTTGCAGAATTCATACCAATATCATCAGGACAACACTTCCTGCACCTCTGTCTTATATTTGCGCGAGATTGGGAGATGAAGATCGCCCAGCACGACATTTTCACCTTCGCATCCCTGACAGGCTGAGATGCTAACCAAGTATGAACGGTGGATACGCAGGAAATCTTTGCCCAACAGATTAGCCCATGCGGAAATAGGACGCTTGTTGCGATAACTACGCCCCTCTGTGGCATGAACCCATGTCTCGGTGTCGCAACTCTCTACATAGAGAATATCTTGACGTTGGAGTGTTACCGGCTGACGATCACTGGTAAAAGTAATCGGCTCTTCTGCCTGGGGCAAACGTTGCTCAATCATGATGCCTACAAAATAATCGCCCACAGTAATCAACAGTAGCATCCCCAACAGGAATACAGGATTCAACAATATGGGAGAAACGACCATATCGGTCTCTATCCATTGACGATGAAGAGCCAATATAATAGTGTGTGCCAAATGAATAGCAAGGAAAGCTGTCGTGAGAATAAACAATATAAGGAAACATATATCACGTATTCCATGCCAACGCGAGGTGAAACGCACCTGTGCCGACAGAAAACGGAACAAAACGGCAACAGGCAGAAGCGAACTGGCGAGAAACAGAGCATCGGCAAATGTGTAACCTGCGCTGGAAAGGACTATGGCAAGCAGAATCAATGCCACGGACCAATAGGAAATAATAAGCACAGTACGTTTCATATCACAGGCAAAGGTAAAACATTTCTCCCATACGAAAGCCATTGTTGAAGGGAAAAATCCCCTTATAGAGGGTTTCGGCACATAAATGATGGGATTTAACCGGCAAAATATTTTGTCTTGTTACCCTAACACCGTACCTTTGCCTTCGAATTCAAAAAAGTAGCTACAAAACAACAAAATGTTTAACCGAATTAAAACGTAACGATTATGACAGCAATCACTGATTTCTTTGTTTCGGGTAATCCTCTTTGTATGTCTGCCCTTACCTTATTGTTGGCACTGGTTTTCCTGGCAGGATGGAAAGCGCCCGCCTGGGTTCGTAACATCGGCCTTATCGCCTTAGCAGGCGGTTTCCTGTTCAGCATGATGGGCCTCTATCAGATGTTTAGCGTTCTGCAAGAGTCGCATAAAGCATTTAATGAAGTGGACGAAGTCTCCACATCTAACCTGATGCAGCCTGCTGTTATTTATGGCGGTTACAAGTGCGTTATCGTTCCTGCTATTTACGGAATCATCATCTTCATTATCTCGCAGATAAGCCATCTCTGCCAAAAACCGAGAATATAATCAGGGCAAGACAAAACAAGAAGGGCCCGCAGAAAAATCTGCGGGCATGTTTAATGAAGAAATTCAAGCTGCCGCTATCAACATTTCTTCTCATACCCCCACTAATGCGCACATGGCACTAACACTTCGATGTCCGCGATGTCCGTTTTTTATTCAACGTTTTTCAGGATAAGACATTTTGGGGATAGTAGTGCAACAGGATTTCTCCAGTTCATCTCCAATTAATCTCACATACATGACGTGTACTGAATAAGTTGACACTTTTGAAATCAAAAAAGTGTCAACTTATTCAGTACACGTCAGAAGCAAGCTCGAGACCGAGCAGATACCGTACTGCGGCCGCACTTTCACGGACGAACGTAGCTGGCGCTGGAGATGGGGAAGAAAAGAGCGCGGAGGAGGCTGTAGAGAGTGTTGCGCTCCACACTGTGAAGCAACTCGCGATGGTGGCGCAGACAGAAAAGGGTGCGGGCAGCATAGGTGCCGTTCAGCTGCAAACGCACATACTCGAGGGCTGAGCGCAGTTCCTCGCCGGGCGCTTCCACACGCGAGGCCACAAAGGAAAGGATGTCGAGCATGAGGAGCATCCTCCGTCGCCAGGCAGGGCGCGTGATGCTGTAGAGGCGGCAGTCGTCGCGGACGGTGCGCAGGATGTTGGAGAGTGTCTTGCTGCGGTTGACGGGAGACGTATAGGTGGCAGACGCAGTGTGGCGGCGCTGCAAGACAAGGACCTCCTCCACAAAGGCCATACGACCTGCCGCACGGGCCACAATCTGCAGCATGGCATCGTACATGATACTTTCCCTGGCCGTGGGAGAAACAAAGGACAGGAGCGCAGGACGCAGCGCCATCGTGTGACCCGCCACACAGCTGGTGTGCAGCATACGCAGCAGCGACACATTGGGCACACGAGTGTCCTGAGAGGCAAGAGCCGAGGGGTCGTCACTGCTGGTGAAGGGGCGGTTCATACTGGCCACAAGGAGATTATCGCCGACGGAATCGGACAAACGCTCTATTTTCCGAGGCAGCCAGATGTCGTCCTGATCACCTATGACAAGCAGGTCGCCCGTGGCCTCGCGCAGAGCGCTGTAGAAATTGGCATTGACGCCGTGAGGAGCCCCGTGACGACACAGACGCATCTCTGGATAGCGGGCGGCATAGTCCTCAAGGATAGCCCAGGTGGAGTCGGTGGAACCGTCGTCGGACACCAGCACCTCGTCGGCCCTCAGCGTCTGGGAGAAGACGCTGTCAAGCTGCTCACGGAGATAGCGCTCACCGTTGTAGGTGCAAAGTACCACAGATATCCTCATCGTCTCACAAAACGCATTATCTCCGTCATCATATCATCGCGGCGCACCCACATCAGCACGGCATAGAGAACGGCGGCAAGCGGTATGCGCACAAGGAGCATCAGCCAGAACGGGATGCCCTCGAAGGGACTCGTCAGCGCCCAGGTGAACATCATCACCGCAGCGGCGGAAAGAAGATAGGGCAGAATGTCGCGCACCACCATACCGGCACGCACATCGCACACGCGCCCCGTGACCATCTGCCAGGGGATGAGATACAATATCTGCAACACGGAATAGGCCACCACCATGACATACACACCCTCGCGTGCAAGGAGCAGAGCCGCGGCCAGCAGACACACCACCTGCCCCACCCCGAGAAGCATGTAGGCACGGCCCCGGCCGTGGGATATCAGCAGACTCTGGTAGAGCGTATAGACGGGCATGAAGGCACCGCTGACAGCAAGCACGCGCAGCAGGGGAGCCGACTCGGCCCACTGGGGACCGAGGATGGCGGTAACTTCGTCGCTGATGAGCGAGAGACCCAGCATGGCAGGCATGGAGAGGAAGGCCGTGAAGCGAAGCATCTTGCGCCACACACGCACCTCGCGTTCGCGCTCCTCGCGCACCTCGACGAAGACTGTCTGCGCCAGTTGGTTGGTGGTGTTGCTCACAAGCTGGTGGCCCATATTGTTCCACATGTTGGCACGCGTGTAGAATCCCGTGGCGGCCTTCGAGAGATAATGGCCGAAGACGACGGTGAGAAGATTCTGCGAGAGGGTGTTGACGACATTCGTGAGGAAGATGTTCACGCCGAAACGCATCATACCCCGCACGGGAGCGAACTCCCACGACAGCGACGGACGCCAGGGACAGGCGATGAAACGGCCCAAAGTGGTAATGCCGATATAGGTAAGCTGCTGAGCCACGAGAGCCCAGTGGCGCCCGCCCATGACAGCCACAGCGATGCCTGTGATGCCGGAGAGGACGAGGGCCGTGAGGCCGATGACGGCCATCTCGCGGTTGCGCAGGTTCTTCTTAAGCCACGCACCCGAGGGGATGCTCAGCGAGGCGATGAAGAAACCGAGGAAAAGTACACGGGAGAGCTCCACGAGAAGTTCCTCGTGGTAGAAAGCGGCAATGAGGGGCGCAGAGAGAAAAAGCAGCGCGTAGAGGCAGAGGCTCGTGACAGCAGAAAACCAGAAGACGCTGTTGTAATCGCGTGCCTGAGGAGTCTTCAGATTGATGAGACTCTGCGTGAAACCCACGTCCTGCAGATTGCCGGCAAGAGCCGAGAAGATGGCCAGCACGCCCACGATGCCGTAGTCGCCGGGAGACAGCAGGCGGGCGAGGAAGATGCCGATGACGAGATTGAGCAGCTGCGTCATACCGCTGTTCACTCCGCTCCAGGCCAATGCCCGTGAGGTGCGCTCCTTGAGGTCCTGCTCCTGCATCATTCGAATTTCAAGACGTCGGGACGGTGGTTTTGCTGCTCCTCCTTGGGAATCACGCGGCGCAGATTGCGGTAGTGGCGGCGCAGGTAGGTCTCGAGGTCGCTGGGCGCCCACACAGTGAGAGGACCGAAGGGACGGCGCTCAGGATGCTCAATGGCCTCCACGGCGATGTGGTCCTTGGGCATGAGCACCATATTGTAGAACGTGGCTCCGCGCAAACTGCCGAACAGCGTCTGCGACCAGCGCAGCAGACCGTACACCATACGCTTGGAGAGCGGCGTCTGCACAATACGCTGGAGAAGGCAGGGCAGGAAACCGCGATTGGTGGGGCGGTCTATCTCGCAGCGGCCGCAATGCTTCCACTGCCACACCTCCTTACCCATGAAACAGCAGTTGAAGAAGTTGGCCAGAGTGCGCTGCGCACGCTGTAGCCACTGGGTGTCTGGCACCTTGTCGAAGGGGAAGATGTCGATATAGATGCCCTGATGAATCGGCAGGTGACGGTAGTTGTGCTCCAGGAACACTGTGCCGTTGCGCCTCATCTTGGCAAAATAGAAGGGTGTGTGAGGATCTGTCCCGAGCCACTGGAGGAAGTATTTCTCCTTGTCCAGCACAGCGGGAGCCTCGCGGAGGAAGCGCTCGTAATTCTCACGCGTCATACCGATGTCGATGTCGTCGTCCCAAGGCAGGATGGCCTGCTCGAAGAAGGCACCGATGGCCGTGCCGCCCTGAATGAAATACGGTATCTTCAGCACCTCACACACGCGGATGATCTCCGCCAGTATCTCATAGAGCACCTCATGGAGGCGGTGCAGTTCGTCGTCAGTGTATTCTCCTATCATAGTAGTTGGTTATTAGGCGGTCGTTTTCTCCGGCATGCTCCTGAAACGTCCGCTGAGCCAGGGAATGCGCTCCACAAAGGGCACTATCCAGAAACAGAAGACGAAGGTGAGCAGCGTGAGTATTATCATGTCGTCCCAGTGGCCGCGAAGGGTGCGGACGAAGGAACTGCGCAGCATCTGATAGAAGGTGAGCAGAGGATAGTGGGCCACGAAGAAGACCATCGAGTGCTCTCCGATATATCCCAGGACCGGCACGCGCGGCGTGGGCAGCAGAAGGAAGAAACCGGAGAAGCCGCACAGCGCACACAGCGTCTTGAGCAGCGTAGCGGGATAGTAGCCCGTCCAGAGATTGCCGCTCATGGTGTATTCTCCAATATCCCAGATGTTGAGCACCACAAAGACAGCAATCATAGCCACCGAGAGAGCCATCATCGGACGACGCTCGTACTGGTCGAGGCACTCGTGCCACAGACGGCCGAGGAGGAAGAGGAAGATGCCCCAGAACACATTGTTGAGGCTGAGCCACAGTGGATTGCCCATCTCGCAGAGCTTGTAGCTGACAAACGGGAAGAGCAGCACCACCCACGAAAGCCTTACGGACAGATTTCTCCTCATCGCCCATTCATCGGCCTTGCTGATGAAATGCATCGCCACGTAGGCCATGAAGAAACTCATGAGGAACCACACCGGCCCGTTGCCGAAGAAACTGCTCGTGAGCCACAGATGCTCAGGCGTGACAGCCTTCACCATCGTATTGTTGGAGGGCAGCACCAACCACGCAAAACTCAGATACACAACAGCACCCAGAACACCCCACACAACGTAGGGTACGATGAGCTGTTTGGTCTTCTTCACGAGGAAAGTGCGTGTGTCGCCCTGCAGCGTCTTGTTGAAATAGCCGGCCTTGAAGAAGAAGAACGACATGAAGAAATACGTCCAGTGCATCACATCCATCCACCACTCCTGCCCCTGCATCTGACAGAAGGACATCACGTGCAACATCATCATACGTACGATGCAGATGCCGCAGAGGAGGTCGAAGGCATGGTTGCGCTGTTTCATGTTTTTTCGCTGGGTGCTTTCACTCCGAAGAGATGTTCCTGGAAGAGGGGACTTATTCTCAGCAGACTGCTCGTTATCAGGCAGAAGACTATCACCACAAGAGCCAGTGCCACGCAGAGCGTCGTACCCGTGACAAAATCCGGTTTGTTCGTATTGAGCCACTCGCCCACCGCCGGAATGCGGGGCAGGAAGATGTAGTGGAGCAGATAGATGTCCAGCGTCCTCGTACCGATATACTGCAGCACACGTCCCAGTCGCGTCTCCTTTGTGAACGAGTCCTGATAGTGGCGGAAAAACAGCATACACAGCAGCATCGTCATATACATCGCCAACGTGCGGGGCAGATTCGCCCACACCATCCTCAGGTTGTGCCAGCGCAGATAGTCGGAAGCGCAGAAGAAAGCCACCACAACCACCATCGGGACGAACCATTTGGAATCGAATATCTTCTCCGCCGTCTTCCAGTAGCGACGCACAATGTTTCCCATCAGAAAGAACTGAAAGAAATAAACCACCTGAATGAGGCTCGACACCTTCCAGAACGGGTCTTTAGGATAGGAGAACACTTTGGGCATGTAAGCCGTCTCGTAGAGCACCACACTCACCACCCAGAAGAGCGTGATGGGAACCCAGTGCCACGAGCGCTCCCGCCAGCGGAAATGCTGCTCTATGAAGGCAAAGATGTAGTAGAAGATGAACATGTAGAGCAAGGCCAGCGTAAACCAGTAACCGCCCTTTGTCGGACTCTGCAGCATACGCTCCATTGCGGGCAGGAATTCCTTGCAGCGTATCACAGCATAGGCACACATGAAAAGTATCGTGGGCAGAAGCTGCACACGGAATTTCTTCCACAACTGCTGCGCCGTGCTCACCGCCGTCCACACAAATTTCGGACGGAAGGCCAGATATCCGCTCACAAAGAAAAACAAAGGCATGCGGAAAAGCACCAGCAGGGACATCGATGCCGACTGACGGGCACTCTCGGCGAAGGTGATCAAACCCACATGGTAAGCCACCACCATCACCATGGTGAAACCACGCATAGCATCGAGCCACTCTATCCTGTTTTTTGTTGCCGCCATGACTTTACGCACACAAAAGTATGAAAAAATGTTGATAGATAATCGCTGATTGCACGCATAAATGAGCTATTTGTGATTTTTTTCTTATATTTGCATCGTGAAAGTACTACTCATATCCACCAGCGAACGCACAGGAGGCGGTGCCATTGCCGCCAATCGCCTGCTTCACGCACTGCTCGAAAACGGTGTGGAGGCAAAGATGCTGGTGCGCGACCGCCAGACGTCCGACCCGGCCGTCGTTTCCATCGGCAACATCTGGCCGAAGGTGAAGGAACGTCTACGCCTGATGTGGCTGCTGCGCACCTCCCTCAAACACACCTGGGGATACGACCTTATGTCGGACGGCATAGACATCTTCTCCACCCGCGAATATCAGGAGGCAGACATCGTGCATCTCCACTGGGTGAATCAGGGTATGCTCTCCACAGAACAGGTCAAACGTATGGTTTCATCGGGCAAAAAGGTGTTCTGGACGCTGCACGACGAATGGCCCTATCTGGGATTCGGGCACTACAATTCGGACACCATGCGCCACCGCACACTGTCGCAGGCCCGATACATGACGATACAGCAACAGCTGTCCTCCCGACAGATACATTTCATCGGCTGCAGCGAGTGGATTACAGAGCGCGCCCGTGAGGCAATGCCGTTGTCGCAGGTGACACACATCAACAACTGCATCCCCACTTCCCTCTTCCATCCCGTCGCTATGTTGGAGGCCCGGCGTGCCCTTGATCTTGACGAAAACGAAAACATCGTACTCTTCTGCGCACAGAACGTGAACGACGAGCGCAAGGGGCTTCGCTATCTGGAAGAAGCTTTGCGCCAACTGCCCTCCGTCACACCGCTCATCATCGGTCGCGGAGGTCTTTCCCTGCCTCCCGATAAGATGCCGCTGGCCTACGCTGCTGCCGACGTTTTCGTCACACCGTCATTGGAAGACAACCTGCCCAACACCGTCGCAGAATCCCTCTCCTGCGGCACACCGTGTGTAGCATTCCGAGTGGGCGGCATACCAGAGATGATTGCGCACCTCGAAACAGGCTATCTTGCCCAGCCGCGCGACGCTGCAGACCTTGTGCGGGGCATTGAACAGGTGCTTTCACATCCTGAATACCGCGAGAGCGCAGCAAAAACGGCCCTTCAGCTATTCTCTCCCGAGAAGGTTGCCAAAGAGCACATTACGCTTTATCAGAAATCTTTATCGTAGGTACACCGAGCGCAGCACAAACCAAAGGTGCATAGCCATCGTCTGCCACCATCCGTAATGATGCTGCATCACACGCCAGCGCTCCAGGAGCGATGCACGATGGTTCTTTGTCGTCATTCCCTCGGACAGATAGTCGGTGAGTATCTCGTGTGTGTTGACCACCGACAATCGTCTCCTCCCAACATATTTCAACAGGCGTATGCACCAATCCACATCTGCCGAATAACGATAATGCAAATCGTAGGGGATAGCCAGCGCCAAATCACGCCTAACATAGAAACTCTGATGACACACCAGCATCCCCTGACGGAACGAGCGCCATGTGAGCCTCTCTGGTGCCTTCAGACGACGATGACGGATGAACTGTCCCTCAGCATCCACAAGGTCCGTCTCTCCGTAGGCTATCGCCGTACTGCGGAAGTCGCCCTTCTCCCAATCCAGATGACGGGCGGTTTTCTCCAACGTACTGCTCTCATGAAAGGTGTCGCCGGCATTAAGGAAAACGACATAGTCGCCCGTTGCATGCTTCACACCTTTGTTCATTGCATCGTACAGTCCTTCATCCGGTTCTCTCACTATGCGTATCTGCTGATGGTGACACTTTTCCACATAACGCTGCACAAGTGCAAAAGTGCCGTCCGAACTGCATCCGTCTATGATGACGTGCTCCACAAAGGGATAGGTCTGACCGGTCACACTGAGCAGCGTGCGCTCCAATGTGGCAGCCGCATTGTATGTACAGGTAATAACACTTATGACTGGCGTTTCTTCCATACGGCACGTCCTATCATTGCCACCAATATCATCAGGAGTATCGCAAGTGCTCCGTATGCCACAGCCTCTGTCAGCTTCACCGTCTTGGGGTCGAAAGTCATTACCACCTCATGTTTTCCGGCAGGTATGCGAATGGCTCTCAGTATGTAGTTCACACGCATCACTTCTGTCTCCTGGCCGTCCACTGTGGCCGTCCATCCGGGATAGTATATCTCAGAGAACACGATGATACCGTCCTCCTTGCTCTCCGCCTCATAGCGCAGCTGGTTGGCTGCGTAACTAAAGAGTGTGCAAGTGCCTTCACCGCCCTTGCCGCTCTCATCCCTTGACACAGCCACCTCGTGGAGATTTATCTTGGAAAGTGCGGCCAGTTCTTCGTCAGCCCCGTCAACACGCTTCAATTCCTTAACATACCACGCATTGCCCATTGCCCACGGATTCCTTATAGCCAACTTGTCGCCCTCTGCGGCAGGCCATAGCACATAGCGCATGTTGAGCATATTGAGCACAGGGAATATCGAGTCGCCGTTCACCTCTTCAAGATTTCCTCCCGTAGCACCAACTGCACGCTGCAAAGCGGCGATTTCACCGTGCAGATGCTCCTCTATTACCTCCTGATAACGACGCAACTTGGCTGCGTGATATCCTCCTATCGACTTGTGCCAATAGCTCGCGTCGTTACTGTTGAATGTAGAACAGGTGAGATCAAGAGTGCGGTCGTAGAGTCCTTCATCAGCCAGTATCATCTCATCCCCTGTCGTCTTGGGGAACAAGGCGGCTGCGTTATACTTTCTCTGGAACATACCGTCGTTCAGATAACGCTTGTCCACACTCCACATATCCACCAGGCACAACGCGGCGATAAGCAATACTCCCCACTTCTGCTGCAACTTACCCTTCATTGTGAGCCACAACAGTACCGTACCGGCTACGATGACACCCAGACTCCTCAGGCAATCGGCGCGGAAAACGGCGCGACGCATGTCGTTGAGATTCTCTATGATGTCTGCCGACGGCCATCCGTGCTGTGCCAGACTCATGATACCAGCATACTCCTGCTCGGAGACATAACGCCCAAAGAAGAGATCGGGCAGTATATAGAAGAGCGCACACACTCCCGCCGTCAGCCCGAATGCTATCCAGAGGGCCTTTTCGGGCTTCACATCGAACATCTCACGCCGCTCTCCGTTCTCAAAGAGGGCACGCAGTCCTAAAAGAGCAAGCAGCGGTATGGTGAATTCCGCGATAACGAGTATCGATGCCACTGTGCGGAACTTATCATACATGGGGAAATAATCAAGGAAAAAGTCGGTGAATCCCATCATATTGCGTCCCCATGACAATGCTATGGACAGCATCGTCACCACCAAAAGGCACCACGGCATCGGTCCTTTCACAATCAGAAGACCAACGATGAAAAGCATACAAACAAAGGCTCCTACATAAACAGGTCCCGACGTTCCCGGCTGCTCTCCCCAATATTGTCCCAGTTGCTGGTATATGGGTTTGTATTCCTGCTTGGCCTCCTTCATTGCCGTCTCACTGCGGCTCAGGGGCACGGAGGCTCCTCCCTTGGCGTTAGGGATGAGTAGTGTCCATGTCTCGCCGATGCCGTAACTCCACATCGTTATGTAGCTGCGCTCAAGCCCGCTCGACGTCTGGTCTGAGGGGTCTTTGGTCTTTTGTGTCAGTTCGGACTTGCTGCGCATACTCTCTTTGGAGTACTCCCACGTATGATAGATATTGGATATGTTCATCGCCACACCCAGCACACATCCGAGAGCAAAACAGAGAGTTCCTTTCACCCACTTTGTCAGTGCAACACCTCTCTCCTCTTTCTTCTGTACAGCGGCCAGCAGCGTTGCCACAGCGATGGCTGCCATCACGAAACCGAAGTAGTACGACATCTGCACGTGGTTGGAGAGCACCTGAAGTCCCATGAAGAGTGCAGTTACTATTATACCCCACCCGTAGCGTCCTTTGTAGCACAATGCCATACCGCCTATCGTGGGTGGGATGAACGCCAGCGTGAGCACCTTCCATATATGTCCGGCACCTATGATAATGAAATAATAACTTGAGAACGCCCAGAGTATTGCACCCAGCGATGCCATCCACCAACGGAAGTCGAAGCAGCGCATCATGATGTAGAATCCCAGCAAGAGGATGAATACCCATGCCGCCACGTCGGGCAACCCCAGCATATACACCTTCTTCACAGTAGCCAGGGTGTCGGTGGAGTCATACGACGGTGCCATCTGATATGTCGGCATGCCAGAGAACAGAGTATTGGTCCATCTTGTTCTCTCACCGTGATGCTCCCTACGATATTGCTCCATCTCTGCACCTGCTCCCACACCGCCGGTATGGTCGTGCCCTCCAAGCACAAGTCCGTCCCTCAACGGCACCATAAAATAGAGCACACTGATAAGCACAAATACCGCAACCGACACGGCATCTCCTACATATTTCTTCATCGTTTCGTTGGTTTTTGGGTGCAAAATTAGCAAAAAAACATACAAATAATGAAAAAAGCACCTAACTTTAAACTCTAAACTCCCAACTCTCAACTATTTTTCGTACCTTTGCACCCGCATTTGTGAGTACAGTGCCGTGAAGCGTGCGGAGGAGCTGCTCAACAAACAAGTTTACTTTAAACCATTACAACAATGTATTTGGATTCAGCAAAAAAAGAAGAGATCTTTGGCAAATTCGGTCAGGGAGTTAAGGACACAGGTAGCGCAGAGAGCCAGATTGCTCTTTTCACCTATCGCATCTCCCACCTCACCGAGCACATGAAGCAAAACCGTAAGGACCACAGCACAGAGCGCGCTCTGACGGGTCTCGTAGGTAAGCGTCGTTCGCTCCTCAACTATTTGAAGAAGCGCGACATCAACCGCTATCGTGCCATTGTCAAGGCCCTCGGTCTGAGAAAGTAAAGAAGCATCCGAAAGCCCCCGCCTCTCAGACGGGGGTTTTCTTTTTCATCCCTTCAGCCTATGGATATAAGAAACATTGCTATCATAGCCCACGTCGACCACGGTAAGACCACTCTTGTGGACAAAATGCTGATGGCCGGCAACCTCTTCCGCGACAATCAGCAGACAGGCGAACTCATGCTCGACAACAACGAGCTGGAACGCGAGCGCGGCATCACCATTCTCTCGAAGAATGTCTCCATCCAGTACAAGGACACCAAAATTAACATCATCGACACCCCGGGACACTCCGATTTCGGCGGCGAGGTGGAGCGTGTGCTGAATATGGCAGACGGCTGTCTGCTTCTGGTCGATGCTTTCGAAGGCCCTATGCCCCAAACGCGTTTTGTGCTGCAAAAGGCTCTTGAGATAGGTCTGAAACCTGTTGTGGTTGTCAACAAGGTGGACAAACCCAACTGCCGCCCCGAAGAGGTCTACGAGATGGTATTCGATCTCATGTGCGACCTCGATGCCACAGAGGAACAACTGGACTTCCCCGTCATCTACGGCAGTGCGAAGAACGGCTGGATGGGTGCCGACTGGTCAACTCCTACCAACGACATCACCTATCTCCTCGACACCATCCTTGAGCACATCCCCGCTCCCACCGTACTGGAAGGCACGCCCCAGATGCTCATCACCTCGCTCGACTACAGCAACTACACAGGGCGCATCGCCGTGGGTCGTGTGCATCGCGGCACGCTGCGCGAGGGAATGAACATCACGGTGGCCCATCGCGACGGTTCCATGGAGAAGACCAAGATAAAGGAACTGCACACCTTCACCGGTATGGGTCGCCAGAAGACAGATGCCGTATCATCCGGTGATATCTGCGCTATAGTGGGATTGGAGCATTTCGAGATAGGCGACACACTGTGCGACTACGAGAATCCGGAGGCCCTGCCTCCCATCTCTATCGACGAACCCACCATGTCGATGCTCTTCACCATCAACGATTCTCCTTTCTTCGGCAAAGAGGGCAAATACTGCACCTCACGCCATATCAACGAGCGCCTCGACAAGGAGCTGGAGAAGAACCTCGCTCTGCGCGTTTCTTTTGTAGAAGGTTACACCGACCGCTGGCTGGTGGCCGGTCGCGGTGTCCTGCACCTTTCCGTACTCATCGAGACAATGCGTCGCGAGGGTTACGAATTGCAGGTGGGTCAGCCGCAGGTTATATATAAGGAAATAGACGGCGAGCGCTGCGAACCCATTGAGGAACTCACCATCAATGTTCCAGAGGAGTTCTCTTCCAAGATGATTGACATGGTCACCCGCCGCAAGGGCGAAATGACATCTATGGAGAGTCAGGGAGACCGTGTGAACATTGAATTCCTTATCCCATCCCGCGGCATCATCGGCTTGCGCACGAACATACTCACCGCCTCACAAGGTGAAGCCATCATGGCTCACCGCTTCAAGGAGTACCAACCCTACAAAGGCGACATACAGCGCCGCACCAACGGTTCGATGATAGCTCTTGAAACGGGTACGGCTTACGCCTATTCCATCAACAACCTACAGGATCGCGGTCGTTTCTTCATCGAACCTCAGGAGCAGGTTTATGCCGGCCAGGTGGTCGGAGAGCATGTTCACGACAACGACCTCGTCGTAAATGTCACCAAAGCCAAGCAGCTCACCAATATGCGTGCATCCGGTTCCGACGAGAAGGCCCGCATCATCCCCGCCACCATATTCTCTCTGGAAGAGGCTTTGGAATACATCAAGGAGGACGAGTACGTGGAGGTCACTCCCAAGTCGATGCGCATGCGCAAAATCATTCTCGATCACTTGGAGCGCAAACGTTCCGGTCGCTCTAAGGAAGAATAACAGATGCTCGTCAAGACATTCTCTGCCAGCGTTCAGGGACTGAATGCCCAACAGGTCACCATTGAAGTGAACCTTGCCCGAGGCATCCGTTTCTGCATGGTCGGCCTGCCCGACAACGCTGTCAAGGAAAGTCACGAGCGCATTGTCGCTGCCGTAGAGAACAGCGGATATAAGTTCCCCGCAAAGCAGATTACCATCAACCTGGCTCCCGCCGACATCCGCAAGGAAGGCAGCGGCTACGACCTCCCCATTGCCATCGGCATTATGGCTGCGGAGAAACAGGTGGAGATCACTCTCCTCGAACAGACAATGATGGTGGGCGAGCTTTCTCTGGATGGAGGCATTCAACCTGTTAAAGGTGTGCTGCCTATAGCTATCAAGGCACGCGAACTCGGCTATGAGAATCTCTTCGTACCTATTCAAAACGTACGCGAAGCGGCTGTCGTCAATCGCGTCAAGGTGTATGGTGTAAGCCATATCTCGCAGGTGGTGAACTTCCTCAACGGCAAGGAACCTCTCACTCCCTATGAGATGGACACTCGCAAGGAATTCTTCGACCATCAGTCGGATGTGGAATACGATATGGCAGATGTCAAGGGACAAGCACTCGTGAAACGTGCCCTTGAAGTTGCTGCAGCCGGTGGACACAATCTCATCATGGTGGGACCTCCAGGCAGCGGAAAAAGTATGATGGCAAAACGACTGCCGTCCATTCTGCCGCCTCTCACCCTATCCGAAAGTCTTGAGACTACTCAGATACATTCCGTCGCAGGCAAACTGAACAAGGACTCAGCACTTATTGCATCGCGTCCGTTCCGTTCACCGCATCACACCATTTCGCAGGTGGCTCTTGTTGGCGGCGGCACCAATGCCACGCCTGGAGAGATTTCCCTTGCACACAACGGGGTCCTTTTTTGCGATGAATTACCTGAATTCCAGCGCCAGACACTTGAAGTGCTCCGTCAGCCTTTGGAGGATCGCACTATCAATGTGTCCCGTGCGAAGTATTCTGTGGAATATCCCTGCAACTTCATGTTCGTTGCCTCAATGAATCCGTGTCCATGCGGTTATTTCGGCGACCCGCACCACCGTTGCACCTGCACACCAGGCCAAATCAGCCGTTATCTTTCGAAAATCAGCGGTCCGCTGCTCGACCGTATCGATATCCATTGCGAGATTCAAGCTGTACCCTTCGCACAACTCTCACAGATGGAGCCGGGCGAACCCAGTAGTGTGATTCGTCAGCGTGTTATCGCCGCCCGTCAGATTCAGGCAGAGCGTTTCAAGGACTGCAAGGGGATACATTGCAATGCTCAGATGACGGAGAAGATGCTCCACATCTTTGCAGAACCCGATGCCCAGTCGCTCGAAATGCTCCGAATGGCGATGGAACGTCTCAAACTCTCAGCCCGCGCCTACACGCGTATTCTTAAGGTGGCCCGCACCATTGCCGACCTTGAAGGCTCTGAGAAGGTGCTGTCACAGCATATTGCCGAAGCCATCGGCTACCGCAATCTAGACCGAGGCGACTGGGCAGAGAGAGGAATATAAATCACATTGCAAAGGCATTAAAGCCGCCATCCACGACAGCCACCGTACCAGTGACGAAGAGGGAGGCATCGGATATGAGGTACTGGATAGTGCCGCACAACTCCTCTGGACGACCCATACGGCCGAAAGGCGTCTGACGTATCACATCACGACCGCGCTCGGTAAACGAGCCGTCGGGATTAGTCAGCAGAGCGCGGTTTTGCTCCGTGATAAAGAAACCCGGAGCAATAGCATTCACACGTATGCCCTCTCCGAACTTACGGGCGCACTCCGTAGCCATGTAGGCCGTGAAATTGGAGATGCCGGCCTTGGCAGCAGCATAGCCGCATACGCGCGTCATAGGACGGAAGGCAGCCATGGATGAGAAATTGACAATAGCGCCCTTGCCCTGAGCCACCATCGGACGCAGGAACACCTGCGTGGGTATCACCGTACCTGTGAGGTTGAGGTCGAGAACGGTGCGGAACTGAGCAGGGTCGAGGTCGAAGAACGTCTTGTCGGGCGGTATGGTGGCGCCGGGCATATTACCGCCGGCAGCATTCAAGAGAGCATCCACACGGCCGTATCGGGCAAGGATTTCGTCGCAATTCTGCTGCAGCACAGCCTGATTCATAACGTCCGTGGTGAGAAACATTGCCTCACCGCCGGCCTGACGTATTTCACTGACAATGGCCTCTCCAACTTCGGCCTTGCGACCGAGGATTACCACCTTCGCACCTTCTTGCGCAAGATATTTGGCTATGGCACGACCCAACACACCGGTGCCGCCGGTGATGACCACCACGTGGTCCTTAACGCTGAATATTGTGTTCATTGATTTTTATATTTTTTTGGAGATTTGTGAGCGAGAGTGGCGAGTACGCCCTGCATCTGTGCCATCGCGTACATACGCCCTAAGAAGGAGTAGCCTGCGTTGTAGCCGCGGGTCTCGTCGCCAAGCATCGTACGCCCGTGATCTACGCGGAACGGAAGGGTGACTGGTGAAATCTGAGAAGCGGCGGGGCGACAGGACTCCTCCGCCTCAAATATCTTACAAAGCTCGATGAGGTCGGCACGACCACCGAGATGACTGGCTTCCGTAAAGTCGCCATTGGGGAATATATGGCAAGAGCGGAGGTGAACAAAATGGGTGCGCGGAGCAAATTCGCGGGCCATTGCCACCACATCGTTGTAGGCTCCGGCCGAGAGACTGCCGGCACAGAAGGTGAGTCCATTGTGGGGATTGGGCACGGCATTGAGGAACCAGCGGATGTCGTCCGCAGTGCGCACGATACGCGGCAGGCCGAGAATCTCGATGGGAGGATCGTCGGGATGCACACACATATTAATGCCACACTCATCACATACGGGCATTACAGCCTCGAGGAAATACTTCATATTCTCGCGCAGCTGAGCCTTGTCGATACCGGCGTAGAGGTTGAGAAACTGGCGGAACTTATCCAGCGGCGCCTCGTCGTTCTCACTGAAATTGCCGCTAACGAAGCCCTGTGTCTTGATAACAATGTTCTCCACCAGCTGGTGACTGCGCTCCGATGTCATCACCCCGGCCAGGACATCGGCCTCGGCAAGCACGTCGCGTCCCTCTCCCACCCCGTCAGGGAAACGGAAACGCGCCCAGTCCTCACGGGCTCCCTCGCGCTTGAGGATGTATATGTCGAAATAGGCAAATTCCGCATAGGAGAAATATAGGTTGGACGAACCGTCCTCATTGGGGTGGAGCAAATCCGTGCGGGCCCAGTCGAGCACCGGCATGAAATTGTAGCACACGGTGCGGATGCCCTCCTCCGCCAGGTTGCGCAAACTCTGCCTGTAAATCTCTATTTGCTCGTCGCGGTCGGAACCGCCGTATTTAATGGTTTCCGTGACAGGAAGACTCTCCACCACGCTCCAGCGGAGACCTTCGGCCTCGATATATTCGCGCAGGTCGCGTATAGCATCCCGCGTCCACACCTTGCCCAGAGGCACATCGTGCAACGCCGTCACTATACCTTCCACACCTATCTGCCGCAGCATTGCGAGCGTTATCTTATCTTTCTTTCCAAACCAACGCCAAGTCTTTTCCATATTATTATTTTTTAGGTTACCGCTAATGTTATCATCTCTCCCGTCATTCCGTGATTTTCTTATAGCGGGGCACGAGGGCCTTCATCATCACCCATGCCAGCAGATATGCCACTGCACAATAGCAGAACACCATCATATAGCCGGCCGGCTTGCCGGTGGCTCCGAAGAAACGGAATTCATCACCCAGTCCGTCGGCATAGGTAAAGAGCATACCCGAACCCTTGTTGATGGCAAAGCAGCAGAGACCTCCGAACATGGTGCCGATACCCGTGATGGTGGCAATAGCCGACTTGGGAAACATATCACCGATGGTGGAATAGAGGTTCGCCGACCATGCCTGGTGACCGGCTCCGGCCAGACCGATGATGACGCAGGGCCACCAAGGGGATATGTCGGCCAAAGGCTGGGCAAACATCGCGAAGACGGGCAAGAATGCAAATATCAGCATAGCTCTCATACGACCTGCGTAGGGATTCATACCCAGACGCTCCACAAAGAGCCTCGGAAGATAACCGCCGCAGATGGAGAGCAGCGTCACCACGAGATAGAGCACGAAGATGAGTGCCTGTCCCATTCCGGAGGTGGAGGGATAACCGAGTTCTGAGAAATAGGCCGGAGCCCAGAACAGGAAAAACCACCACACGCCGTCCGTCATCAATTTGCCCACGATGAAGGCCCAGGTCTGACGATAGGAGAAACACTTGAGGAATCCTATCTTTGGGCCCTCGGCATCGGATACGTCCTGAGCAGAAGCATCAGTGGCATCCTGATTGATGTAGGCCAGTTCGGCTGCATTGACGAAGCGGCTCTTCTCGGGTGAGGTGTAAAACACCTGCCACAGTCCAGCCCAAATGAAACCGATGCCACCGATGATGATGAAAGCCATCTCCCAACCGAAATTCTGAGCCAGAAGGGGTATCGTCAGCGGAGCTGCCAGCGCTCCCACGGAGGCTCCGGCATTGAACACCGAAGTGGCATAGGCGCGGTCCTTCTTGGGGAAATACTCGGCAGTCACCTTGATGGCGGCGGGGAAATTGCCCGACTCACCCGTAGCCAGAACGATACGGCAGGCAAGGAACATCCATACACTCACGGTGGACATCAAAAGGGAAAGTTCCGAACCCCTCTCCACAGCCAGCAGCGCCTCTTTACTGGGAATGCCTACGTGATACATCGTGACCCATCCGCACAGCGCGTGCAGACAGGCGCCGAACGACCATATCACTATGGCCCAGATGTATCCGCGCTTTGTACCGAGCCAGTCGATAAAACGCCCGGCAAACAGCGATATGAAGGCGTAGAAGATGGAAAATACAGCCGTAATGTTACCGTAGTGGTTGTCGGTCCAGTGAAACTCCGGAGCGATAAACTCCTTCCACGTCAGTGACAGCACCTGGCGGTCGAGATAGTTGACCGTGGTGGCAATGAAAAGAAGGCTGCATATCCACCAGCGCCAGGATGTTCTACCATTTTCCATTTATCCGAACTCAAAATAATGTTTCGCATTGTAATAGGAGATATCCTCCACCATCTGACGCACGCGCTGCTCCTCATAGCCGGTGAAGGGAATCATCCCCTGCTCGACGTCGTTGCCAAGTATATTGCAGAGAGTGCGGCGGAAGTACTCGTGGCGAGGATATGAGAGGAACGAGCGCGAATCTGTAAGCATACCCACGAAACGGCTGAGCAGCCCAAGGAGAGAGAGGGCGTGCATCTGCTTTTCCATGCC